>Ga0115545_1000667_pt1 | contig 18361 bp, 42 predicted proteins | sample COGITO_mtgs_1003_FD_87188 | JGI IMG/M metagenome (GOLD analysis project Ga0115545, IMG submission 87188) | Pelagic marine microbial communities from North Sea - COGITO_mtgs_100330 | ecosystem: Environmental > Aquatic > Marine > Epipelagic | place: Germany:Helgoland, sampling site Kabeltonne...
CAGATCCAATCGTATGCCATATCTAAGTCGGCACCGGTTTCTAATACAAACGATTGTAACCCTTGAAGAGCAGAAACGAAAGCAGAGTTGTTGAGAAGCAAGTTTGGATTGATTTTGTTCATGCTGTTAGTATGGCAGATTTGAGGGTGAATTGCAAGCGGGGTTGTGCCGCTTTGTGAATTGGTTTTTTTAGAGTCCGTTGAGATACTCTGCTAATTCCTCATCGTACTGCTCTTGCGTGTCGAACGTGCGACCATGGATCACACAAGGGAACGTCTTAGCAAGACCGGCAGAGGCGACCATCTCGCAGTCTGCGCGATCGTAACCCATCTCGACGAGGGTGTTGACGTAAGGGTTGTTTGATTTCATACTGATAGTATGGCACAGAATTGGGCACTTTGGGGGGAATGGTGGACACCTTACCAACTGGTTTATTTCTCTTTACTTAGTAGCAAATGTATGTTATTAAGAGTTAGAATACGTTGGTCCATGAATGATGCTTTGCAGCACTAATCCTGCCATCTTTGAGTAATCCATCACACACTTGACAGAATACTTCAAACTTTTCCAATCGTGTCAGATTAGAATCAATTTTGTTTGAAGTTTCACCGACGACTTTGAGAACTTGTGTTTTGAGCATGATGTTAGTTAGTAACGTAAGTTTGTGCGATTGCATCAGACTTAAATCGTCTGCATAGTTTAAACAACAGTTTTAAATCATCTTTAATCACATATCGAAACGAGTCTGATTCGATGATAAACTTATCATCCTCCAACCATACTTGTGGGAGTTGTTTTTTGTAGATAGGGAAATCAATTGGCATAATTCAGGAATCGAGGAGAATAACTTCGTAAGATGTAAAGTCAGGATAGCACTTTTCTACCCATTTTGATAACTTATTGTTCTGTGATTTAATCCCCCTATGTGTTGTTGGACGTGTGGGCATTGTCTTTAGAAAAGATGTATGTCCCCCCTCTCTTGTAACTTGAATCGAATAAGTTGCAGTCGTAGTTTGCATCAAACTAACTCCTGCTGAAGTTGCATATATTGCTCTTCTGTTGCATCATTTACTGCATCTTGTATGCAGGTATAAATGTGATCGCAATCACCAACTTGATAGAAGATGCGTTCAGTCAGTTCAGGATTATTCTCACAAGGATATAACTCATCTCCATCATCTGTCACGATACAAACATCATCTTTAGTGTAAATCCATGCCCCACAATATGCATCTTCACCCTGTTTTTCAATCAATTTGTTGATTCGTTCTTGCAGTTGTTTGAGAGTGTAATTCATTTGTGTTTGTGATTGAAGTTCGTGAAGATAAGTTTTGATTAGTGACATAATCACCAACGAGTTTGAATCAGTGCAGAATTGAAAAGTTGTGGTTCTGTGTGCATATCAGTCACTTCATACTTGTAACCCTCAACACGACTCTCAACCTCTTTTTCAAACATACATTTGTTAATGTAGGACTTTGATTGCATTTTGTCGCAGAATGTAACCGTCTTATACATTAGACGCTCGCTGATAGTTCCGTCAGAATACTTGACGGGATAGAAATCAACAACCATGTGAGCGCCGTTTGCTGTGAGTTGCATCGAGTTGAATCCGTTTCTTTGACTCTTTAACTATACACGATTTTGGGCGCAGCACAACCGGGGCTGTGCCACTACCTCAACTGTCACCAGACAGGATTGACTCCTATTACTTTTGCCCTAGGATTACGGGCAGTTGCAGTTTCTTTTGCGTCACGATGTGAAGTGGCATAAACTTCCTCTGTGAAGACTTTTCCACCGACGTACAACTTAACTTCCCATTTCATGATGCTAATGCCTCATCGAACGAACGAATTGATCCTCTCCATGCCTGCATTGTTTTACGAGAGTTGATGTAATCCCATCCAGCATCTTCGGCATCTATGTAACGAACATACTTTTGACGGAATGTTTTATAGTGATGACGAATGACTCCATCATCTCCCATTTTGCTGGATGAATACACCCATACATTGTAATCGTACTTACCCAAATTGACCTGAACTGGTGAATGATTGCTGCCTTTTTTAATCATGGTAAAAATGAATTGATTGAACGAAGATTGATAGTATCAACGAACATAAAGGAATGAACCATAAGGGTCACAGATTTCAGGGTTATCAACTAAAGATTCAAGAAAGAATCGGATACCCTTAGCAGGTGCTTTGAATGATGCTGGTTTGTAACATGCACCAGACTCTTTGTCGATGAACATGAACACACCATTATTGTTGAAACTGCCATCAGCATAAACCCTGAATTGATTCAGTTTGATATATTTTTTACCTACACTATATTCCAACTTAGAATATGAACTATGTCCAGATTCAGTTGCATTAACTTTCCATTGATTATTGACGACTTCAAGCAAACATTCTGTCAGATATTCGGTTTTGAGTTGTGGAGCACAGAAGGTCATTTGTTTGTATAAAGAAAAGGGTGGATAGTGAAGCGATTAGTGTTAGTTAATCGCTTCATTTAAGATCAGAAAGGGTTGCTCCAGGACTCGTACTTTTTCATGGTGATGTAACCCTCACGGCAAAGTTCATCAGTGAAGATACCCCATGCCTCACGTTTGGCAACAAGATCTGTTGATCCACTTGCCTTCCAGTTGTAACGAAACTGCTCCAGTGCTTGTGCTTTAGTGGTGGTTCGCATCGGGTTGAATTCCTTTGACTCTTTTAATATACACGATTTTGGTGCCCTGTGGGGGAATGGTGGACACCTTACCAACTGTCACCCGTGGTTCTCCATAAACTCGTCAAGTGTGTAACCTTCTCCAGTTGATGTTTCTTCGATTAATTCTTCAATGGTGAGTAATTCCATCTTTAAACGATACTCTTCAGGTGTGTCATCTTCTGGGTCATAATCATCATGACACAGATATTCCCACTCATGAACAAGGGCATCAATCAGTTGTTCTTTGGTATAATCAAACATTTGCGAATCTCCCATTGTTGAAGTTTGCATATGAGAATTGCTCACGATTGACTAACTTAAACATGCCATATTGATTGATACCAACATAACCCTCACCACGACATTGACGATTGCCCATGTATGCTTTAGGACCGTTATTACGGCAAAGGAAAAGCATATCCTCTTTGATAGATTTGATGAGGAACCAGTAACTAATCAAACGGGAGTTGTTGAATGTTTCTGGCACAACTTCACGACCCTCACGAATACACTTGTTCAGTGCTACTTTAAGTTCTGCTGCCTCTTTCTTGTTAGCAAAAGTTACCAACTGAGACATTTGTCGTGCGAAACCAACAATCTCATCGAAATCTTCATCAATCTGCCATGCACGGGGTTGCACAAACTTACAAGTCTCAGTATCATCAAAGACTTCCATATCTACCATGTCATTGATGACATAGGCATCTTTCATCTCATCATCAGTCGCATACAGAGTATGTGGTGCGATGATGATGTTCTGGTCGATTATTTCATCAAAGAAATAAGTAATCGTATTGGGGCAAAAAGTATCATCACCCCCAAACCCAATAAAATCACCTTGAACAATCCCGTCGAAAGAAGGAAGACAATCAAAACAATGGTGTAGTATGTTAGCAACAACCCCAGAATGATTGCGATCAATGTCATCATGCGTTTCATTGATCTTGATTAGTTTTTTGTTGAATACAGATTTAGTACCGACAAAGAAATTGCCAGTGGCAGGATTCGTGCCCCAAACGATTGCAGGCGCACCATCAATTTTCACGGAAAGATCACACTCAGTAAGGAACCAATCCAAGACAGAAAGATCACCCGTCAGAATAGAATCTTCAGGGTGTTCGAGGTGTGTGTTTTTCATGTCCTTAAGATAGGGCAGATTCAAGCGGATTGCAAGCGATTGTGGACGGTTCGGCGGGTGGCACATGGTTCTTTATACGCTCAAGAGCAATATCCACGTACTTTTGTTCTCTTTCAATCAACAAATAGTCGCGCTGTGTGTTAATTGCTGAAATTGCTGTACTTCCACTGCCGCCAAAGCAGTCCAGCACCAGATCCCCCGGTTCGGTGGTGTGTTTTATAATAGTTGATAACAATTCGATAGGTTTGGGCGTTAAATGTCCCATTTTCTTAGAATCGAAGTCGTATTGCCATACTGAATGATGTGTCCGTTGATTATAAAACTTTGGCACAAGATCATTCATAGTCAAACCCAAATGCTTTGTGATTGGTTTGATTGTTTCACTTGTAGGATAGTTCTTTCCTGTCTCTATGTTACTATACCAACCCGTTACATTTCCATTCTTGCTAAGTATCTCCCTGCTAATATCCATGGACTTGATACCTCTCTCAAGTCTACGTTCTCTCAACTTAAGGTGCAGATCTTTCCTGGTATAGAACAACATATACTCTGCCATCTTTTGGAAATTGTTGAGTCCTTCTACCTGCACGAATCCATTCAAGAATCCTTCTTGTTTGCATCCAGAGAATAACTTATTCCATACAATAAAATTCTTATATTCTAAATCAGTGGTGGATGTGATGCGTCGATTGAGTTCTGCCATCATCATAAAATCGTTGTGAAAGAACCAGAACGAACCAGAATCTTTCATTACACGATTCAACTGGATGAAAACTTCTTCCATCCAGTCATAATAAGAATCACCAGAATAGGGTTTAGGTTGATACCCTTTCTTGGTGATTCCAAAGTCATCCCATTCATCCTTCCCGATATTGTAGGGAGGATCAATGAGAATAAGGTCAGCACACTTATCCTCTAATTTTTCTAATTCTACTAAACAATCACCGGAAAGTATTGAGTTCCTTTGCAATTTGTTGGATGTAGTCATAGGTTTCGGGAATTGTTCGGTTTAGTTGCATAGTGTTACCTGCACGAGTAATGGGAAGAAGATTACCTCCACGGGTCATATATTTGTCAGATCTAACAGGATTTACATGTCCAAATTGAATCTGGAAATCATCATCACGATTGTCATACCATTCAGGTTCAATAGTTTTCTGAATAATAGGACAACAGAGATGTCCATTCTCGTCAACAATTCTAATACCTTGCTCTTTAAATTCTACCACAATATCCTGAGCGCGGTCAAGTAGTTTATATTCAATATCCTCAGGAAGTTTATGCTCAATCCCCTTTTGCAGCATCAAGATAGCAGTGAAATCGAAAATTGCAGTAGCAACAATAAAAGATGTGCTTCCAAATTCAGTGGGCATTGCTGCTTTCAACTTTACATTAGATGCTTTCCACTTATACAATTCGTTCAGAACTGTATATTGCTCCTTTGTAACTTGAATCGGAAAAGCACGATGAGAACGATTCTTGAACAAAATGTCACTATTTCCTGCTGCTTGTATGCAATCATGAATCTTTTTTGCAAACTTATCAGCGAAAAATGGTTCATAGGTACAACGGCATCTACCCTTGTGACCTTTGGGAAGAACACACCTGCTTTTGCGATTCTTATTAAAGCAATCACGATAGAAGGCAATATCTTCCTCACTCATATATTTTTTTACTGCTTGCAATGCCTCAATAAAAGTGTTTTCTTGCACTCCACCTGAAGTAGGTTTGAGGCACATTGATTCATGGTAAATAATATCTTCATTCTCAAATTGCTGTGCCTCAGCAACAGCAGATTTCAGGTCTTCAGTAACAAACATGGTGGGTGCGTTTCTTTGACTCTTTAATGATACACGATTTTGGTCCCCTGTGGGGGAATAGTGGACACTTCAATCAACTGGCACACTAACGCCTGATTTCACTGATCGCGGGTTTACCTTGATTGAACACAACATCAACAACTGCCTGAACTTTCTTAGCAGTGCTGATACCCACTCGATCATAAGTTGGGATGCAGACTAAACCAAACGTCTTCTCACTTCCACCCAAACGTATCACACGACCGATAGACTGACTGATGCCCACGTAGTCCATGCTCCTCATGAAAATAACTGCTTCAAGTCCACTGACATTGATACCTTCAGACAGAATGCTATGGTGGATGACAACAAACTTCTTGCCATCTTCCTTGCCCCACTCATTCAGAGTTTCAAAGAATTGGTCGCGATTGACTTTCTTGCCGTCGATGATTGCACCTGTCTTGGATGTAATCATCATCCAGGAGTATCCACGCTCCTTGAGTTGTAGGCAGAAATCTGATTGTGAGATAAGACCCATGATTTGCTTCGTAGAACGAGCACAGATCAACGTCTTGTCGATGTTGTTGTCATCAATGGTTTCGATGAGGTTGTCGCCATCTTCAGCATACATAACTTTTCTTCCCTTGACCAATGGCAGTTGCTTAACAACCACTTTTGGAGGAAGAATGTACCCTTCATTAACAAGGCGAGGAGCAGGAACATTGCATAGAACTTGACCATAAACACTCCAATTCATGCCTGGTTTAGATGCAGCAAGAGAATGTTTAGGTGTTGCTGTAAAGAAATAGCAACGATTTGTATTCTCTGCAAAATACTCAGTCGCGGGGAAGAAGTTACGCTGAACACTATTGTGTGCTTCGTCAAAGTATATATTGTCCACCTCAATATCTGCTTCCATGATACGATGGAGAGAATGATAAGAAGTGAAGATGATAACATTCTCTCCCACTGCGCGAGCAGTATTAGCAAAGACATAAATGTCATCTGCTTTTGTTGTAGAATAGTGCTCTGTCTCACCACTATGAACGTGCATCACATGCGTGTGAGTTGTATCAATCAACTCAAGGAATTCACTGCACAATTGTTCTGCCAACAGAATACGTGGAGCAACAACAACAGTCGTCATTCCGTTGTCAATATACTTACAATTCTCTACAACATCTTGAATCATACAGATAGTTTTGCCACCACCTGTAGGCACAATGATTTGACCTTTGTCATATGCAAGCATACGATCAACAATATCTTTTTGATGTGGTCGAAGGGTCAGGGTCATTCGCGTTTGGTTGATGTATATACTATAACGCACAGAGAGACCCCTAGGAGACCCTCTGTGCCACTTACTCAATCGTCTGCGTCTTCTTTAACCTCTTCTACTTTCTTTGCCACCTTTGGACCTTTCTGAACACGATCAGTCTCATAAAACCATGCTACACGTTCCTTTCGTGCTTGCATTAGTATATCATATTCTTGCTGCTGTTCTTTAGTAAAGCGAAAATCTTGATGTCTCCACTTATCACGAAGTTCCTTAAGATGAGGTAGAACATTGACAGTTGAGGTAGGAAAGTTCATATTCAAACAGTGTAATCGGTGTTGGAGAATTCGTCAAGTTGGATGTTCATTTTTGAGTCATTTTCTTCGAGTTCTGTAATGTCGAAGATTTCACCAGGCATGTCCTGAATTTCACTCCAAAAATCGTCCATGTGTTTCATTTGTTTGACTCTGTTAATATACACGGGATTGGTGTCCTGTGGGAGATTAGTGGACAGTTATCTGAGTGTCCACTGCCTTTAAGTTTTTCTTTACGTGTTCTTCCCAGAACACTGCGTCTTCAATCTTAAGGAAGTTTGCAGAATGTTTTGCGAATCCCTTTTTCTTCGGTTTTAGATAGTTCACTCGGTACATCATGCCAATGTCTAATTACTCCAGAAACAATAACCATATTAGTAGTGAGCAGACTGACAAATATGATGCTACGAATGATAGCAACATAATTGTCATAAGGTTTTGTTTTATCATCACTGAAACTCCCTAATGAATACTTCCATATCTGCCAAAGTTTTACCATACTTATTCTTCCTCGTATGAACATATTCTAATTCTTTCCAAAACCACGGATGGCAGAGTAATAGTGTGTGGATATATTTGTGTTTTTCATTCTTTGTATATTCACAATTAGGTTTAGGTTTGATACCAGTTTCAATTGTAATATATTGTTCATCATAAAAATATACCCATCCCTCAACATTTACGTGATCTGTTTTCCACCGAACATAATCATCGACCTGTGGTTTATACTTCATGAAAATAACACTGCCTCTAACGGATTTAGGTTAAGTTGCATCGCAGTATAGGGACGAGTATCACGAACACATACTTCTTTGCCTATCTTATTAGAGTTGATGGGGGCATGGTAAGTGTACGTAGTGCCTCTCTTTGTTGTTTTTGTTTTACAGAATCCCCAGATTGTGCTAACAGGATCACTACTATAAGAGTAAGTTGCGTGATGCAAAAGCCAAATAGAAACCACATTTCGCTTGAACTCGCGAACATAGTAGGAGTATCCTTCTGGTGCTGTATGTGGAAATCCATCAGGCAGTGAGAGGTTCATCAGGGACACTAATAAGAGAGGAATCTGGATATATTGTACTGGCAATATACTGTGCAAGTGATTGAGTAGGTGACACTACATCAATTGTCACAGTATATTCATAAATGTCATCACCTGGCATATCTTGCATTGGTAGTTCTACATTAACACGCCAAACATATCCCTTCTCAAGCAATTTGGGATAGTCCATTACCATATCAGGTTGCATCTTTCTTTACCTCTTTCTTTGGTTCGTATGGATGTGCAGGTTTATGTTCCCTGTCCATAGGTAAGGATCCAGTCAAATCTCTACGAGATTGATTACTGATGATGATAAACGCATCTTTGTTATACTTACGCACACCGAAAGGTGTTGCCCATTTCTTATTGTAGTTCTCACCCTGATGAATACCTGAAACTACAGTTCCACCAATCTCCACGACAATATCGTCATTATCTTCCCATTTTAGTTTCTCAACTATGGAATTAATCTGTTCGATAATTGTGGGAGGTTCCATAACATGTTCTTCTGGGTCAAGTTTTCCATTCATGTAGTAAATTCCTCTACGATTTTAGACTCAAGATCTTCTGCAAGTGCATAAGTGCGGGCATTTTGTATGTTATGACGAAGTTGTGGATAGTGCTCCACATTAAACTCCTGATCTCTTTGGGTAATCAAGTCAAAACATTCGTTCTCATCTTCAGCAATTACATTCCATAGACCACCATATTCAGATTGAGGAAATGGAATGAAATGTTCAACAAGATAGAAAAATTTGGTCATTGTCTCCGATGAATTACTCTTTAATTATATCATGAAAAGAAGAACTCTTCAAGGTAGTAATCAACAGTGACCTCAAGTTCTGCTGCTTCCCTCTCAATTTTAGACCAAAAATCTTCAGCAAGATTTTCGTAATACTTTTTTTCTTGGTCGGTCATAGTGAAATGAATACCTTGTTAATATACACAAAATTGAAGTGGAATGGGAGATATGTGGTCAGTTCAACCACCGTCCACCTGACATCCTACCATGGCACCACCAACAATGCCAGTGGGAATAGACCAAATCCAGTTTTCTTTCTTAGAAAGAACACCACCTAATGCACCACCTAACAATCCTCCGGCAACTGTTCCCTCTGCACAGGAATTGTCATCATGACGACCCACGTTGGGATGTTGTTCTTCATAGTGATAATGAGGAGTAGTTTGAGGAACAAATCTTGGTCTTTCACAGGGAACTTGCACTCTCTTATTATACTTCTTTACATACCCAGGATTTTTTGATGTTCCTGGAACATACTCTTCTCTATATTCTTTCCGAAAACATTTCTCCTCTTCTGCCCATCCTGAACGAGATTGATATCTACCAGGTTTTGCTTCTACTGGAATCGCAGTAGCAGCAATTACTAATGCTGCAAGTGCTAGTTTCATCAAAGTTCTCCATTTGATAGTAATTTACATTAAAAAGGGGTGCAAGTCAAGCACCCCTGTGACACTATTCAGATTGTCTTGCCTTTCGTACAAGATACTCTGCAAAATCTTCCATCTTATCAGGATGTATTGCCCTAATATCATACTCCTCTACCGCAACTTTAATAGAATCGATTTCATTTTGATTCAATTCTGCGTTCTTTGGTAGAGTCATGGGCAATCTCCTTGTATGTGTGAACATCCTAACATGAATGTCGCACATTATCTATAGACTTAAGATTTTCTTCAGAGTCTTTTAATAAACCTTCATCATTAATATATTCTGAATAAGAATTGATAACGTCTTCTGAGTTCCAAAAGTCTTCCCAATCTTTTTCAGTTGCTTCACTGATCATTTTGTGTCTCCTGCTTCCTTAACTTTTTCGCTGCTTTGATACGTCGTTTCACTTGTTTGGCAAATCTTACATCTTCCGCAGTGTACCAGTCAGGATGCTTCTTTGCACGTTTAATGATAATTTTTGCTGCTTTTTTGTCCTCCATGACACATACTTTAACTGTATGTGCTATTTATTTTAGTAGAGTTCTTCTTCCTTCTCTGTTTCTACTACACAATCACTAGTAGGATACGATACACACAGCAATGCAAACTTTGCTTCAAGTTGATCATCATCCAAGAACGATTGATCGCTTTGGTCTACAGTACCACTGACAATTTTACCAGCACAGGAAGAACATGCACCTGCACGGCAAGAATAAGGAAGGTCAACACCTGCTTCTTCAGCAGCATCTAGAATGTAAGAATCATCAGGACAGTCAATAACACTCTCGGTCCCATCGGGTGCTTTAAGTGTAATAGAGTAGTTCATGTATCGTTTTGTGTATTGTGAATATTATATATGATTTAGATTACTGTGTCAAATGTCATAGCATTTCCACACACCATTTTCTTTAATGCCAACTTGCTTCCACTTCTCACATTCACGGGGATTAGCAACTTCGGGATACTCAAAAATACCTGTCGCTGTATCAGTTACCGGAACTTCTTTCTTCTCAACATCCTCATCAGGATTATCTCTCAAAAATCCCCACGGCCCAACGTTATTTTCATCACGTTTTTTCATTGCAATACCAGCAAGAGATTCCATTATTTTGAGAATGTCCTCTGCTTTTGCACCTTCGCCAAGTTCTCCCGCAACATAATAATATTTGGGGAAGAAATCTTCACCCGCATCAATGTATTCGTGTAGTGTAAGTGGTTTCATTTTCCTCCTGTGTCGTAACCCATTTTGTCGTCGTATTCTTTCAATTTACGCATACGTATTGTTTCATGTAAGCGTTTAATTGCTTCTTCAGTTTCTGCTGTTTTCTCATAGGACCATTCGTCCTTTGATTTTTTCTTTTTACTCATAGTTTACCATCTACAAAAGCACTACCAACGACTCTTGTGTATTGTTCAAGAGTACCATCTTGCTCACACTTAAGATGCCAACGTGTCATTAAAGTAACACCATCTTTAGTGCCTCCAGTCATCATTTGGCGACCTTGTTTAGTCATTGACGAATACAAACCATAACGAGTCTTCCACACATAAAATGCCTCGTCAATGAGTTCTGCACCGTCAGGTGGATTTGTGATCTCTTGTGGCATAGTAGTTTGCAATTTGCCTCTCTAGTTCATATTTAATAGGTGAAAGATGTGCATATATGTAATTTTTATATGCATTATCTTCGGTTAGTTTAGCAACATTATTAATTTGTGTCAAGGCAATGTTTAACCATTCACCTTCCGTTGTTTCATATTTTGGTGGTCGAAAATCATCCATCACTTCTTACGCTTTGCATTGCCAGAAGTGTTTCTAACGGAATCCATGCTGGATTTTCTTTTACGAACTGTACTTGTACTTCCGTCACCACTTTTTCCAGTTGACGATTGTACGTTTCTCTTGTGTTTTTGACTGGACTTAAGGGATTTACCGTCACGATTTAATACCTGATAATCTTTTGGTTTCAGTCTATATCTATCAAGGTACTTTTGCAAGTGTTCTTCACATTGAAAGTGACACACTGTTAAAGCAATACCTTTTACATTATGACAATCTTTATTTACCTCCAATCGCCACGGAAATGTTTCATGAGGGAACTTGATATTGAACTCAGAATCAAGAATACTAGATCGAATCATTTTGATACTGTTGAATAATTTTGTCCACTTGTTTCTTGTCCGTTCCACACGGAGCATTTCTGAGGCAAATAAGAATACACTCTGTATCACTAATAGTAGGTTTGATAGTAAATCCCCATTTATCAACTTCACCTTCTATAGGTGCTTCTGGACTATCAATCATAGTGTTCTCTCCAATCTATTTGTTGCTTGATCTGGGAAATCTCTTGGTCTACTATCAGTAGCATTGTCAGTTTTAGGAGAACCTTCATTTGCTTTCATAGTATGTTGATAGTTAGGTCGTGGATATCTGATGCAAAATGGATCAGGCAACCAATATGTTACTTGCCATTCCTGGTCTGGACATAACTCAAGATGTTTCTCTACACTATGAGAGAAACTACCAAGTTGAATGTATCCATCATGACTGATACATCTACCATTACCAACATCAACCAAGAACATCATTTTACTACTCAATCTCGTTGTCTCCAGTCATTAATGCCATCTCTTCGATTTGAGATATTCAAGAATGTCTGAACGAACATCCATAAGTTCATGATAACAACGTTGATTGTGAGCACATTGACGAAGTGCTGGATCTGGTTTGATTACAGACTCAATGAAGATGTCAAGACCACGATTCCATTTGTCCCTCTTACTTTCATTATCGTCGATGTTATTCTGGTCCTTCATTTAATAACCTCCCAATGGTCATCGGATGATTCGTTCATCCAAAAGAAGTATTTACCACTGATAGAAGCAAGGAAAACTTTACTACCATCACGTTTTTCTACACGACAAGAGTGAAGATTTTGCATTTGATTAGCAAAACGATTCTTCGCTTTACTAGTCTTTGGACGTACACAGAGAAACTCAGTCTTCATAGTATTCATAGTTTGATTAACCTCCACAAAGGTATTCTACAGGGTTTTTAGAGTTTGTCAAGAAGCACGGAAGTCACACGGACTCCCCAGTTCATCATCCAGAAGAACGATGCAACGAAGATTAGTTTGTGTGTGGCAGTCATACCCCCTATGTCTTGTATGCACCTACTATAAACCCTTCCAGGGGTCTTATAGGGCATCAGGAGACACTTACACGGGTGTCATAGGTGCTAGGTAGTAGAACTCTCAAATTTTACTACCATTGTTGCATTAAAAAGACCCCTTCTATTTAAAAAAGGGGTCTCCTAGAGGGCATGTGGACGGTTTATGGACTGGATATGTTAAATGAGATTGATATTCTATCTTCTTTACTATTATTAGCAAAAACTTGATGATCCAACCAACTAGGAAACATATATGCGGTATTTTCTTTTGGAATAAATCTCCATACATGACTGGTATACTTGTTACTCTCTTCTTCTACATGAGACCAGTCTCTGGACATTTTAGATAATGAGGGATGTCTAAACTCAATACTACCGCAATCCTCAGAAACTTTAATATAAAAAACTCCTGATAATATTGATTTTGGATGATCATGAACTTGATTATACGCACCAGGTCCATTAATATTAATCCAAGCAGTATCCACGATTAAATTTGACTTGATAGAAATTTTCTCTGCAAATTCCTTTGCACTTAATAACACCTCATCAAAAAAATAACCTAAAGGATTATTTGCCATGTCAATTCTAGATGATTGCCATCCATTTACATTACTAACATTCCTACCACGGTCAATTTCTCTTTTGCAGTAACAATCATACTGTATCTCTTCTAGATCAAAATCAAAAGTTTTCTCTAAGATAGGAATAGAGAATAAATCAATTATTTCCATATTAATTAACCACAAATTCTTCATATGATGCCCAACCAGTAACAATATACTTAACTTGTGTTGGACTGGGTATTCCCATATGCGAATGTGTCCATGATGCTGGCCATATCCACAGGTCTCCCTTTTTTGCCTTTAATGTTATATTCTGATGAGGAAACTTTGTTCCACCCTTGTCAGTTACATCATTCAAATATAACATCCATGCAAGTATTCTTTTATTTGATGCATCATTAGCACCATGTTCACAGTGCTCCATGTGAAATGCTTCACCTGGTGCATATACTTGGATATTAAATCCATCATCTATTTTCCAGTGATATAGTTTACCTATAAAAGGATAAGTTTCGATCAATCTTCTACAACTTGAATCTAAAGTTGTATGAAAAGAACTGATCGCAGAATGGATGACATCTTTTTTGAACGAAGGATTTACTTCAGAACACACTTTAAAATCTTTTTGAATCTCACTTACACCAACCATACCTCTCGTTTTATTAGGATTGTTTTCGTAAAAATTGATCAACATATCACAAATTTTATGATCAATCTTTTCATGATAGAAAAAGTTTTTTTTATAGTTATAGAACATTATTAAGTAGCACAAAAGTTCAAGGAAATTGTTATTCTTTCATCGTCACTCATGTTTTTAGTGACACGATGTTCATGACTTGATGGAAAAATTATAATATCACCTGTCTTTACTTGAGGTGATGTAAATCTTTCTACAGAAACACCAAAAACATCATCTAAACCAGATTTGATATACTCACTATACTCTCTGTTATAAAATTCAAAGTTAGAGTCATTCACTTGATAAAAGTAAATGAAACTTAGATTGCAAAAGAGTTTGTGATTAGGACTAAGAATATGATCATGATTCTCTTGGAATCCACCTTTTTTATACTTATTAACCCACCCATCAGTTGTGGTTAATAATGGTTCCTTTTTAGGATACATTTCCTTTAAGAACTCAACCATACACGGTTCTATTTCTTTTGTGAATTCATCCCATGGAGCATTGGGGTTATTTTCATGACCATATGTGCTCAGCACATTACACTCCCACCCTGATGGTGTTAGATAATTGCTATCATCTGATATAAAATCAGAAAAAATAGATTTAATTCTTTTTTGATTTTTAGATGGTACTGTCCCAAGATAATACCACTTGGGACAGAACATTTTGATTGTCATAATATAAGTCCAATGTCAATATTATAGCATTAAGAAGGATATTCGATAATTACGATTCCTGGAGCACCAGAACCACCGGTTCCTGTTGGATTAGTAGGAGAATATGGAAGTCCTTGTCCTTGTCCTCCTCCTCCACCACCAGTTCCGAAGACAGCATCACCACCTCTAGATGGCGATCCTATTTGACCTCCACCATCTTGAGATGGTGAGGGGAAGTGTGGTGCTAACCAGTGACCAGGACCACCAGGAACGATTGGATCACCGCTCCCTCCAGTTTCACCAGGTCCATTACTACCACCGGCAGCACCACCACCAGGTCCACCTGTTCCACCATCTGCTCTTGTTGGGAAGGCGTTCCAACGTCCTCCACCTCCACCACCTGCCCATGTATATGGGTTTCCTCCAAAGGTAACTGAAATTCCATTTCCACCGTTTCCGGCAGGATTGGGCCCAGGGTTAGATGCGCCAGTTTGAGTGGCACCTCCACCACCACCACCATTACGGAAATCTGGACTTCCGCTCGTTCCGGCACCACCAGCAGAACCATATCTAATTACAGTTCCAAATGGTAGAGGATGTGGAGATCCTGCGGGAGTAAATCCTGAAGATGAGGACCCTGCTGGAGATGGAGATTGACCACCACCTCCTCCACCAGAACCACCTGCTCTTCCTGGACCAATGGGTGCAGCATAACCACCACCGCCACCACCACCTGGTGCTTGGAAGTGAGTTGTTGCATTTACAGATGCTGGTGGTCCAAAAGAAGAATCAATTCCATTCGTTCCTTTGGAATTTACTGCTTGCATACTCTGTACACCACCAGCACCAATAACAACTGGATATGTTGCTGCTGGTAAACTTACACTTGGACCATGAACAACACCACCAGCACCACCACCGCCACCATGACGGTCTCCACCAGATCCACCGCCACCGACTACAAGAACATTAGCACCAGTGATTGCAGTATTAACGGTAAATGAACCAGGTTGTAAGAAGTAGTGAATAGTTTTTGTTGATGTAAATTCAATAACACCACCAACTGCTTTTACATTTCTACTTCCACCTGAACCAGAAACAGTTCCAACATCATCAGAACCATCACCACGTTTTCTATATCTAACGATGACTACACCATCACCACCAGTTCCTCCAGCATGGGGTGATGAATCCGAACCTCCTCCACCACCAGAACCTGTCAAATCTATACCATCAAAATTATCGGGAGTTTGAGTTCCACCGTTATCAACTCTCTGACCTTTTCCACCAATTCCCATTCTTCTAAATGAAGCAGTCGGGTCTGCTGTTGATCCACCTGATCCTCCTCCACCACCAGCACCATAAAATCCTGCTGATGAAATTGCAGTTCTTACAGGTGCTGGAACTCTGGGGTTAGGTGATCCTGGCGGTGAAATCAGGGATCCACCAAATCCTGGATATGCAACACCATAACCACCAGCTCCCGGACCTTCCATTACTGTTTGTGGACCATTCCCTCTTGCTCCACTACCACCAGCACCTCCTCCACCACCAGCACCATTATTGTTATCTGATGCAGCACCACCACTAGGGTAGCCATAAGCAGGATCTGGTGATGCTACTGGTCCCGCATTTCCATCTCTTCCCATACCACCAGAAGATCCGTTCGCGTTAGAAAGTCCGACAGCAGGACCAGCCGGTGGCGCACCGCCGCCACCACCTCCACCACCACAAGTAGTGGTTTCTGGTTCAAGTGGGTTTACAAAAACAGTATTTCCTCCAGTGGTTCCCCGAGAACCAGGATGTCCTGTTCCACCAGCAGAACCAGCACCAACAGTGACTGGCATCGTTGCAGTTCCTGTGACTTGATATGTTAAGTAACGAACACCACCGGCACCACCACCACCACCGCGGCCGCCACCACCACCACCGCCACCGACTACAAGAACCTCAATATATCCTTCATTATCACCAGCATTTGTGACTTCAAAGGTTTCTGGAGAGTTTGCCTGGTCAAAAACGTGATAAGTGTATCCATTTGCACTATTAGATCCAAGAGTTATCGCACCACCTGATGCTGTGAAACTTGGTGAAACTTCTGCTATACCCGATACACCAAAAGCAAAACCACCAACACCTCTAGCAATACCAGTAAAAACTGGTTTTTCTTTTACGAAAAAGTCTTTAAAATTTGACATATTAGTTACCTCCTATCACTGTCCAATTCCGCCGACTCTAAAGTCGCCGTTCTTAGTTGCAATTGTGGTGTAATTATTGGCATCAGTATTGGTTGAACCGTTATAATGAATACCAAAAGTAACAACATCTAGGTCTTTTGCCGTACTAGAAAGAACTACTGTTGTAGCAGATCCGACTCTTGCATCTGTAGAGAATCCAGTGACTCCTCTTGGAGTTAGTTGGATATGTGTTCCAATTCCACCAGGGAATCCACCAGGAACACCTGCTACCATTGTGTTACCAATTCCACCTGTGGGTGTGGACGAATTCTGTGTAAGAAGGAGCGTGACAGTGTGGAATGAATTCTTAACTGCTGGGAAGTTCTTGATAGAAACAATACCAACGTTTCCATTTGCAAGACTATGAGTAAATACTGTACCATTTAGGCAGTCAAGTTCTACGGTAACACTCTTATCGGTGAGATAGTGTGTTGTAGAACCTGTGCTAACAGTTTCTTGTGCATTAGAGAGGTCAAGTCCACCTGTGAATGTAACAGCAGTTCCGGTTCTTGCTGTAATGATTCCAGTAACTTCTATACCTGCTCTTGCAGTGATGAGACCAACAGAATCAATATTGGTTACATCTTCATAGTTTAAAGTGCCACTGAAGGTAGCACCAACAGCAACAATGTTTCTGACGTTGATGTCTGGAGTACCGGTTAATCCTTGTGCGGTTGTAGCAGTACCAGTTAATCCATATGGAAATTCAGGAGCTCCAGTGCCCGCTCTATCCGTAAATTTATTAGCTCTGACTCTTGACATGTTTCTAGAATCTTTTTATTTATTTAGTATGAGATTAAGTTACTATATTCAGTACACCACCCATATTTGCATGTGCAGTGCATTGATAGTAAAGCGTATTGGGACATACAAAAGGAACTTCAAAGATTAATACGCCATTTGATACATCATTATTAGTAACTCCAACGTTCCATTGTGTACCAGTGGAACCATTTACAGTGCTCTGAATACGGAATGGATGTGCTCCCATCTTATTCTCAAACATATAAGTCTGACCTCTCATCAGATATAATGTTGGGTCATTAATGGTAGAGTGACCTAAACCTGGTCCAGTGAAGGTGTAATGATCTGTACCAGATGCATTTAACACCCAACGTCCAGCAGCAGAATATGAACTATCACCATAGTAAGTTACAATGCCAGAAGAAACATGAGTAGATGCAGATGCAATTCCAGCAAGATTTACGCCAGTGCTAGTTGCACTGACTCTTGCTGATGATTGATAATAAAGGATACCCGCACCATTGCTGTCTGCTGCGACTGCTAAGTTACCTGTACCTTGCCATAG
>Ga0115545_1000674_pt1 | contig 18228 bp, 16 predicted proteins | sample COGITO_mtgs_1003_FD_87188 | JGI IMG/M metagenome (GOLD analysis project Ga0115545, IMG submission 87188) | Pelagic marine microbial communities from North Sea - COGITO_mtgs_100330 | ecosystem: Environmental > Aquatic > Marine > Epipelagic | place: Germany:Helgoland, sampling site Kabeltonne...
CTGGTACCAAGTTGACTGTGTATTCATCTGTGCGAATACCTTGAATTGTTGTTCTATTAACAGGGCGGCCAACACGCTGAGTGTTTACCAGTGCAGAATTTATAATGGCATTGAATTGTTCTTGCCAGTCAAAGTTTGTAGGGTCAGCCCAGTTAACAGTGATGTTGGCCAAGTTGATGCCGTTGTAGTCAATGACATTTTCTGTTGTTTGTATTGAAAATACTTTGAGATATCCGTTGGCTTCGGTGTTGCGCTTGGGGGTGTAACCTACCAAGTTTGCAAGTTTGACCACGCTGTCACGACGTTCAGCAGTGTCTAAATAATTTTCACGAGTGTTTAAATCTGTACGGAAGGCCAATGACTGGCCCATAAATGCCATTACATCTAGTATGGCAATAAATTCTGATGATTCAATGTAGTCATTGAATGTTTCTGGATAGTACAATCGTACATAATCAACAAAGCTCTTGCGGAGAGTTTCAAAGTCATAGCTTTGGAAGTCAGCTTCGCGGTAAGTTTGATAGATTCGTTTCCAATCTTCAACTCCAAATACTGCGGTTTGTCTAGTAGTTTTTGCCATAATAATCCATCTTGTAGATTATTTATGGCGAAAATAAACCGCCCAGTTTATGTTTATGCGTAGCTTGCGCTGGCGGTTTGTTGGTCGAAGTACAAAGATAAAAATTCAGTTGTTTGCCCTGGAACCAACATCAGTTCAATTTCGATCAATATACCATTCAGTTGCGGGTACATGTTGGCAGATTGCAAATAAATTCTTGGATCTAAACTGGCCACACGCTGTATTTCTGCTAGTATAGCACGTTCTGTGTCTTGTGTTTGATTTTCAAATATGTAACTCCATATCATGGTTCCGTACCCAGGACGGCCAACAAGTTGCCCTTGTGTTATATTGAGTGCATTTAATAGATCACGCTTGACCAACTCAAAATCTACCAAAGTAAATTTCTTTGTTTGTCCTATTGTGTTGAAACCTCTGAATGTTGTCATAGTTGTATTTACTTGTATTTTAGGCAAAGTCACTGTCGTCTAGTTCATTTACAAGCGGTAGTCCCAATCTTGCTCTAATAATAGGATCGTTGCCTATGTACGGCAGCGCATTTGGATCTCCTAATGCATTAACACCTCTGTTAATTCCGGTGGACAGATCTTGCAAACCATCAAGGCCGCTGGGAAACGCACTACTGAGTATGCTCTTGGCCTGATTGCCTGCTTTTTCTAGTGACGCAGTGTCAACTGCTTGTGGACTGAATGTCGGAGTTAGAATTTTATTGCTTCCAACCAGTTTAACAAAAGCGGCATTTACTGTTGTCCTATTAATTGTTCCAGTAAATCCGGCAGCCGGTACAACTCCTGCCACTGCCGCCGGTAATTTAAAATCGCTAAAATTAACAGCAAATTGTCCTTGCTTGGCTAAAGAATCCATTTGTGATTTAATTGACGCTCCGTTGATGTTTGGCAATGCTCCTTTAGCCCATGCTAGTGTGTTGTCTATGCCAAATTTACTTGAGTTTGCCAATAATCCGCCGAGATCAGATATTCCACGGTCAAGCACAGTTGATAATCCAGCCAGTCCTGCAATGCTGCCAAGTGCATTTGCAACCGAAGATAAGCTGTTTGATACAGTATTAAATATTTGTCCGCTGGGTGCAGTGGTATCAGTTCCAGGTGTTACAATTTCTCCAGTTTGTACTAATGTATCGTAAGTAGATTTCATAAGTTCGTACTGGGTTTTGTCTTGCAACGCTGAATTTTCCAACAACGTGTTTACCTCAGCTACACCATTTTTGCCAGTCCATACAGTGGTAGTGTTCAACACATCAACAAAGCTGTTTGGATTGCGTATAAATTTGTCTGCTGTCCCTGGCTTTAAATACCCAACTGATTCAAGTTGTTCTGCGGTAAATCCATATTTTCCAAGACCCGATTCATTTGTACAAACACCTGATGATTGACATACACTTGCAGCAACTGCTGCTATAACTGACTGCACTTGAGTAGTAGATAATAATCCTATAGGAGTAGTTATTACTGATGTATCAACATAATCAGCAACAGTAATACCGTTGTTGATTGGTATATCATTCAATGCTGGCAACGAAGAAACTATGTTATCATTGTAAATAGCCAGCAAGGGAATATCTGGAACACCTGCTGTCCCTCTATCAAGTCTCGACAATGCAAACTGTACACCAGTGGTAGTTGGCGATTCTAGTACGTCGCCAGCACTTAAACCAATAAATGCGCCAGCAGCCAACTGCTCAAGATAAACTTGTTCAGCTTGAGCAGCGGTAGTGCCAGCTGGCGCTTCTAATGTAAATAACTTTCCATTGGGAAGATTAAAACTAAACTTGGCCATATTATGATACTGTTCCTCTAAATCCTGCTGGCAATGGTTTTGTATTTGGCGGAGTTGATGGCTGTCCTGGTTCCATTGCAACCTCTACGCTAACACCTTTGTTGTGAAAAGGCCATGGTTCGTGTGCGGGTGCTCTTGTTACAATGCTTTCTAATCCAGTCGAAGAAATTTGCCAACCTGTTGCCTGATTAAATTCTGTGTCGGGCATTACATATTTTTCTAATTTCTTTGGTGGTTCTACATTTTCTGCAGATCCACCATTGAGGTCAATACCTCCGGCTTGTAACGTCATGTCAGAGCCGGCATTCCACGATCCTTTTCTACTTACCAAAGCCAAACTGCCATCGGCCCGAACAGCAATGCGAGCTTTGCTATACATAATAGTTTCTTCGGTACTTGACAGCGTCAATTTCTTTTCAGTTTCAATGTTTGTGCCGCCTGCACTTTTCATATTGATTTTACCTCCAGCAAACATATTAATATCTTTGTCTGCATGCAGATTGATTGTGCCCTGAGTACGAACATTCACAGAGTTTGTGGCGTACACATCCAGTGTGCCTTCTTGTCCAAGCTCTAACCAGGCCTGTCCATTGGCATGGATGATGTACAAAAAATTGCCATCATCGCTCATTGTGATTTGATGCCCACCGCTGGTACGAACACGAACAAGATTGTCTTTGCCTTCAATATTGCCGTCGTCCATGACAAGACTATGTCCGCCTCGACGTCCAATTACATTTACATCACTTGAAGTGATAGAGTTATCCTCAATACGTTTTTGAATGTCGGATTCAGATAGGCCGCCGTTGTATACTGGGCGCCCAGGTGTACTGATTCCAAAAACTGCACTAGGACTTTCGCGTTGACTTGTTGAACTGATGGGACCACGTTGTGGATCTGCCAATGTGCCTTGTTGGAACATTTCGGCTGCTAAAAAACTATGTACTGGTTTTAGTTGATTATAAAACTGCGGGTTGTCGTTGATCTGTTCGTTGTTTGGATTGATTTCAGTAACTGGCAGTACTGTTGCGCCCAAGTAATAACTTTTTTGATCGCTATTTTGTAAATCAAATTTTGTACTTGCTCCAATAGCTGGAATCATGTGTGTCATTCCTTGGTCAGGAATACACCCCATGTAATAGCCCAAGTTCGGATCGCCGCCTGCAAAGAAACACAATACACTAACTCCAAGGTCAGGCGGAGTAAACCACATGCCGTAACTTTGTGGGTTTCCGTCTAGGTATCCGCCAACAGTATCGGTTGAACCTTTTTTTCCTGGTTGCGGTGGAGTAGCACCGTAAAATGGAGAACAATAACTGACAGTACGCCATACTGTGGTATCGTCTGGATTGTTGCCGGCCAGTTGTTCAATAAACACTTCTAACCGGCCTTGCCTGGTAGGGTCAACATTGTTTTTTACTACGCCAACAAATGGACCAAATATTGCGGACATGCCGCCGCGATCAAACCTGTAGTTGGGTGCTACGCCTTTACTTCGTTGTATATTATCTGCCATTGTTTATCCTTAATCGTCTTTAGACATCAGCTGGTTATTGAAAATTTGTGCTTCTGGATCATCTGCGTTTACTGCTGAATTAACGTCTGAGGCAGCAGAAGGGCGTAATTTAGGCGGAGGTGCAAACGACGGTACAAACACTTGTGCTTCTGGATCGTCTGCATTGAAGGCCGAAGTGCTATCGGGTTCGCCCGGAGTAAACGGACGGATGGATCGTAGTTGTACTGAGTTTTCGAGAGGATCAATATCAGAAAATTCGTTTGATGCGTTGTATGCTGCTGTAGCATCTTCGTTGATTTTTAAAACTTCGGCATCTCTGACTTGTTGTGCTGTTGACCCTGCTGCCGGTCTATCCCCGGCTACTAGTCTATTCCCCTCAGCTGCTCTAACTGCTCTTAACGGTCCGTCGTCGTATGTACTTCCTGTGACTGCTGCTTTTATTTCAGGAAGCGGCAATTGTACTATTGAGCCTAACAATTCTTGTTCAAACTTGCCATTGCTAAATGTGCTAGTTACAGAAGTGGCTTTGTAGGTGTAAATTGCTTGCGGATCTTGTCCAACATTGGGATTTGCAAGTCCAGTGCCATTCACATCATAATCAACTCCGGGATTCCATTGCAAATCAAAAATAATTTCTTGTGCTTCAAAATTGATTGAGCCGTCAGGCTCAAAAGGATCAAAATTAAAATTCAACGAGTCTATCCCGGCAGCAACCTCACCTTGTTGCAACCATGCAGGATCACCAATTATTCCTATACGAGTGGTACCAATGTCAGTTGGGCTATACAAATAATCAGCAGCCGATGCGCCAATTGAGTTGGTCTTGCCTTCGGCACCTTGGCTGCTGCTGGCAGCAACTGCTGCTTGATACACATAAGCAGGACTTTCCCTGTGATTTGTTTTTGCCCGGAATAGACCCAAAGTGCTGGGAGTTGTAAATGTCACGCTGAACAAACTGTTGAATGCTTGTTCAAAACGTGTTACTTGCGAGTTCTGGCCGGTGAACCAATATTTGTAACTTTTATGACGTCCACGCAATCTTGCTTCTGGATAAAATTCACTATTCATATCATTGATGCCGTAAGCACTGATGACATATTTAATATTGTAGGCAAAATCGTTACGCCCAGGATCAAACGCAATTGGTATAGCTTGAACTGAGATTTTATACCATGCCAGATCGCCCAATGGCTTTTGTGGCTTTGTTTCTTGTGTGGGTTCGTCAATTATTACATTTGCTTGGTCAGTGATGTAACTGCTGTTTTTTAATATTTCGTCTAATACTGCCACAATCGGCGTGCCGGCAACAATTTCAAATGTTCTAACATCATAAGCAACTGAATTGCTTTTGGGATTAACTTTGTCAGATGGATTCTTAGACCGTTGCATTGGTGTCTTGGATTTGCTGGGTGTGCCACCTTTGGCAACAAGAGAGTCGCCAAGAATAGCAGGAGCAAACTCTATGCTGTAAATGTTGGCTATTTTAAATGTACCAGATTTGACCATCTCAGCTTCTTGATTGTTTAGTGCAGAAACAAGCCCAATTGCAACGTTTTTACTCACCTTGGGCGCAGCATTTGCCTTGGGAGGTGTAGTGCTTTGTTTATTGGCATTGGCCTGGGCGGTGCTGCTGCTACCATACCCGTACGCACGCAGGTACTCATCCTCCGCATTGCCAGCGGCGCCACCTGTGCCGGACCATATTCGTGCATTAGTTACCATATCATGCTCCTCCTATATAAGGATCGTCAGAGTCCAGCAGTCGATCGTCTGCTATAGGAGCCTTGTAAGTTGTAGATCGAGGGTCTGTTGATGCATTTAATCTGGAAGTTTTTCTACCGTCGCTGGGCGATACTTCTGCCAACACTACACCATTGGTTAATAAGTCTTTTACTGTTGCACCAGATATTTTAACTGATGATTTCACCGCACCCAAATTGGAGCCAAATCCTATTTGATAAGAAATTGGAATTCCCTTGACTGTGTATTCAACCAACTTGTTAGCAACTGTAAAAGTAATATCAGAAAGTTGAAAAGGTATAATTTTTTCAACTACCACACCGTTGTTTCCGGCTTGCACCAGTTTTCCGTCGTCGTTGTATCCATAAAATCTAATAACCAATGCATAAGCTGCTGTACGATAGGGAATTCTATTTGTTGGGTCCTGGTCTTTGTATTGGTCGTTGACTGCTTTCCATAAATTGTCAATCAATGTTATGTTGGCAGGTTCTGTCACAGTAAATTCTAGAGAAGCTGAATTGTGTGCTTTGTTGCTGCCTTTTCCAGTGATTACACTTTGGATTTTTAAATTGTCAAGATAAAAGTCATTTTTAAAAAACGGACTACGGCCCACAATGTTATTTTTTATGTCGCCAAAATCAGATGCTGCACCACCGCTTTGTATCAACAAACTATAATTGCTTAACACCGGCTTGTGACTTTTTTGCATTTCTGCGTATGCAGCAGGCTTTAACAAATACCATCCAATGTTGTATGTATAACTGGCGTATTGATCCAGCACATTTGGCTGTGGTGCAAATGGTTTTTTGTTGAACGAATTGAGAATTCTTGTTGTGTTGGTGGCTGTTGCTCCATCTTCACCTGTTGCGCCAACTCCCGGAGCGCTGCCCGCAGTTGGTGGTGATGGGTCGGCTGTGTTGGCACCCGTGCCAGGTGCATAGTATGGGCTGGTTATAACACCCGGGTCAGCATTGCTGTCATCGGGGGATACACTTTGTGTTTCTGTTAGTTTTTTTACAGGAGGGTTGGTTCCAGTTTCTGTTTCGCCTGCTAACGCAGCCGCTTGTTGAGTGTTGAGCCGTTCGTTGACATCTGTTGCAGGCAATGCCGGTGCTTGTGTTGCGCTGCCATCGTTACCAGCTAATTCTCCCGCGGCGGTGGTTGAATTTGGTTGTAGCAGACTTTCAATATCAGCTACCACTGCTGCTAGTTGTGTATTAATTTGTCGGATTTGTTGTGTTGCCGCGTTATCGCCGGCCAGCGCTTGCTGTGCCAATGCCGCTCGTTGACTCAACAGTCGCTGTCGCTCTGCTTCTAAACTGTTAATATCTGCCATTGATTAGAACCCCAACACTGATCTCAGTGTGCTCAATTTAGGAATATAGATATTGGTATTCATTACAAAATCCAACGGCGGCTTGGTCAATGTGTTTGGGTTGCGTTGATAAAACACCCACCATAATCCGCTATTTTGGTACAAGTCAAAAGCCAACAGGTCTGGCCGATATTGATAAGTTTGATTGATAACAAACAACAAATCATCACTTTGCTTGGGTATCGGTCTGTTGACCATTGTGTCTAAAAAGAATTGACTGTAGCCAGTATTTGCATATGGACTGGTTGCATTGTAAGTTGCCATTACCACATTCCTCCTTTGAGCAAGTCACCGTTGGCATACTGACGTACACTGAATCGTTGGCTTTGTGCTTGACGACTTACGACCGGCAACAATGTTATGCTGATAGTCATTTTTGTTGGCACGTATGTTGGGATAGTGTTTGATGCTATTGGTTCAGGTGCAGGCTTGGCGTTTTCACCACCTGTCGGCATTGATTGTCCATTGGCTAATTTTGAACTTGCCAATCTGTTGATTGCCCCACCGACAAACCCGCCTAGCATGCCGCCGCCCCAACTTGTGCCAGGACCGGTTGAGTTGTTTGATTCACGTTGTTGAAGCATATTAGTATTATTTACGTTGGGACTGCGTGCTCGAATATAATCTACGTCGGCTGGCAAATCATACGTGAATGATGTTACAACACAAGGATGTTCGTTGAACTGAAACTGGCCGAGCCCGGTCAAATAAACCAACGGCGGTGGCGATCCTCTTTGCGGATCTTGGCCATAAAACATTTTGGTCACACTTTTAAAAAAGTGTATCACTGCCAACAAGTAGTCTGCTTCGGCAGTGCTTTGTGCAGTAAACGTACAGCTGATCACAACTGGCTCAACAGAACTACCTCGATAAAAATATCCTTTGTAATTGGAATGTGTGATGTCCACTGCTGAGTAATTGGCTTTGTAACTGGTGTTGATTGTAGGAGTGTACGGAAACAGCACACCGTCTGTGCCTGCTAATGGAGATAAAATTCCCGGATTGGTTGCTTTGTACAAATAATCAGCCAGTGGTGCCAAGCGCAGTTTAACACGCCAGTCAGCATTGTTTTTATTACCGCGCTCATTGGCAATTGTGTTTTGTGCTCTTGCTAGATCCAGTGCCACTGCTTTGGCTGCTGCCTGTTCTGCTTCCTGTTGTTCTATTTCTGCTCGAGCTGCTGCATCCTGGTTGAATGCTGCCTCGGCTTCCAATCGGGTTCGTTCTTCTTCGGTCAGCTCAACATCTTTTGCACCTTCAATCGGTGGACCTTCGCCACCGAATGCACCTACCCCTTCCTCAGTGCTTCCTGGCGGAATTTCGTTACCAAAGGCATCGTACGTTACTTCAACTGGGTCTGGCGTGTCTGCTGCGCCAATGTCCTCGTTGAATGCTGCTTCAGCATCCAATCTAGATTGCTCGTATGGATCTTCTTGTCCCACTGTCACGCTAACCACATTACCGTTTGTTGCTGCTGGTATCTGTTCTAATTCTGACAGTTGTACTGTTTGATCTTCGTTGCCGGCATTTTGAGTCAGAAAATTTGGACTACTGGTCGAATAAACTGTTTCAACTGTGGTAGTGTTAGGAGTCTCAATTACGGTGACGCCACCTGTGCCCGGAACAGGTACTTTAAGGTCTTCCGCTTGTTTTTGGGCCGCATCTCTTTGTGCAGCCAATGCTTTGACTTCTGGGTCTTTGATGTACTGAGCGAATGATTTGCCTTCGGCTTTTAACTGTGCAACTTTTGCATTTCGAGCCGCGTTGGCTGCATCGGCCTGTTGCTGTGCTGCTGTGCTGGCAGGAGTGTCTTGATATCGTGTAGGATTACGAACTTCTGTGGTGGATCCGCCACCGGTGGTAGTTGTTGTGGTGATGGTTCTCACAGTTGACGGAGGAGTTGTTGTACCTTGTCGTTGTGCTGCTTGTTGAAATGAAACTTCTTCGTCTTCGTTGGCGGACTCTGATGTCCAATTAGGTGTGTTGGTTGATCTGGTGGCAGCACTGATGCTCAAGGGTGCAATTCGACCGTTGTCGTTTTCCTCGAAATCGCCATACTGTTCATTAAAATTAATTCCAGCAGCCTCTGCTGCTGCCGCAGGCGAAAGGCCCTGTGCAATGGCTTGATTATATGCGGCGGCTTGTTGTTGTCTGGTTGCCATTTGTTTTTGTCCTCGTAGCATATATTTAGTGGAAAAATAAACTGGGCATTTAATGATCTGGTTGACAACGGTGTAACCTGTGTTATAATAAATATTATTATAGGAGATATTGCCAGTGGCAACAAAACGTACTAAATCCACCCTGGATCCTACACAATCGATAGCATCCACACCGCCTGCGCCAAAAGTAAATTATCTAAACAACAGAGATATTTTAAAAGAGATTCATGCCAGTAAAAACACATATTGCTACTACAAGAATCCCGAAACAGACAGTCAATACGACATTATTTTACCCAGTCTGGACAAGATCAACCAACGCACTGTGGCAGAAGCACGGCGTAATCGTGCTGACCGTCTCAAGCGGCTGGGCACCATTGTTGATCCATTGAAGATCCCCAATACTGATCTGGTGTTTCGTATCAGCTGTTGGGATCATATTCCAATGGCAGAAAAAAAGATCCCCAAGTCTGCACAAAAGAAAAAACAAAAACTAGAAGATCTACTGGAATTTGTCGAAGACGAGCCAGTTGACGACTCGTTAGACAGTATCCTAGACAAAGGATTGATCAACCCGGTTCGTCAGCGTTTGAACTTTCCTCCGTTTGAACATTTTCGTATTGACGAAAACAAAGAAAAGTACATTGTGGGACGCAGCCATTGGAAAGGTGATCTTGAAACCGGTGAGTTCAGCAAAGATCACGGCGACATGACACGCAAACTGGCACACATGTTTATGAAACTGTGTGAACGCTATGCTACTCGTAGCAACTGGCGTGGCTACACCTACAACGAAGAAATGCGCGGACAAGCATTGCTACAGTTGAGCCAAATTGGTTTGCAGTTTGATGAATCCAAAAGCCAAAACCCATTTGCTTACTACACAGCAGCCATCACCAATTCGTTCACACGTATTTTGAACTTGGAAAAGAAAAGCCAGAACATACGAGATGATATTTTGGAAATCAATGGTCTTAGCCCTTCGTGGACCAGACAAAATCTTGGCAAAGCCACCATGGCTCAATTGAGTGGTCCTGTTACCATCACCACTTACATTGTTGACAAACCTGCCGAAGAAGCCGAAACTGATTTGGCCAAAACTGAATAATTCAGTTTGGCTCAATACTCGGTTGCTCACACCTGCGGGTGTGTGCTATAATAGTTGTTATGAATCTATTTAAAAAAGTTGCTGTCTGCACAGACATCCATTTTGGGCTCAAGTCCAACAGTTTGGTTCACAATCAAGACTGCGAGCAGTTTATTGATTGGTTCATCGAAACGGCTAAAGCACAAGGTTGCGAAACTGGAATGTTTTTGGGCGACTGGCATCATCATCGTGCCAGTATCAATTTACAAACACTGAACTTTAGTTTACGCAGTTTGGAAAAACTGTCAGCGGCGTTCGAACGGTTTTTCTTTATTCCTGGCAATCACGATTTGTACTATCGTGACAAACGTGATATACACGGTGCTGAGTGGGCCAAGCATTTGCCCAACATCACAGTGTGCAACGACTGGTTCCAGGAAGGTGACGTGGTCATTGCTCCTTGGCTAGTGGGTGACGATCACAAACGTATTCCCAAGATGAGTGCCAAATACATGTTTGGACACTTTGAACTTCCGCATTTCAAAATGAATGCCATGGTAGAAATGCCAGATCACGGCGAAGTCAAAGTGGAGAGCTTTGGTGGTTTTGAAAGTGTGTATTCTGGACACTTCCATTTACGGCAGCAGAAAAAGAATATCAATTACATTGGCAACTGCTTTCCGCATAACTTTGCTGATGCAGGCGACGGCAATCGCGGTATGTTGGTCAAGTCTTGGGGGCAAGAAGATCAATACTTTTCGTGGCCAGGGCAACCGTTGTATCGTGTGATGCGACTGAGCAATGTGATCGACGATGCACCGTCGTTGTTGGCACCTAATATGCACGTTCGTGTAGAGCTTGATATTGATATCAGTTACGAGGAAGCTAATTTTATCAAAGAAACATTTGTCAAAGATTACAATCTTAGAGAAATGGCCTTGATCAATGTAAAAAGCAGTGCTGTAGATGCTGATCTTGCACCGGGCGATGTCACATTCGAAAGTGTAGATCAAATTGTAACTGATCAAATTACCAATATTGAATCAGAATTTTACGACAACAAATTATTGTTAAAAATATATCAAAACTTATGAAAAAAATGTTAGTGTTAGGAGCTGGGTTAGAACAAACATACAACCGGATTCTTAATGAAATCAACAAAAGAACCTAAATTTATGATATCTCGTCCGTTGATCAAGCCGGCTGTTGCTATATTGCAGAAATATTTTATTTTTGATCGGATATTTTATCTACTGGACTATGATCTCAACATGGACCTGCTATACAACGAACTGCAAGTATTATGTAGAGACGAATACGAACCCAACTATAGATTTATTTTTGCACAGTACGATACCGAATATTATGTGACTCAACACTTGCCTGGGTTAACTCTTATTAATCTACAAAAAATATTAGAAAGTTTAGGCATTTCAAATTACTTTTGTTTAATACTAAGTCATCAAGATATACAATCCATGTGCAGCCTTGTCAAGCAGGATGTTTCGCCGCCATCTGAAGATTGTAGTATTGCTGCTATTACCAATCATTTACACAGTCTTGTTCACCCAGGTGTTGAGAATGTTGACTTAGAAATAAATGCTGCTGCTATATCAAAAAAGTATATATCTCTAAACGGTGCGGGTCGATTCCACCGACGTGTTTTGGTTTCTATATTGCAAGATAAAAATTTATTAGAATACGGAATGGTAAGTTATCACGGGAGCACTCAATATGCCAACAAATAAACCGGACTTGTTATACACATCAACCTCGACTCGAATAAACGATAGATGGTTTATAAAAGATAATCAACTGCACAAAATTGTAGATAATTTTTCTGCCGATACTAAGTTTAGAAATTTTGACGATAATTATAGCCATAATAAAATGGACAATGCATTGTACCAACAGTGCTTTCTGCAAGTAGTTACCGAAACAGTGTTTAACTATCCTATGTCTTGTTTTAGTGAGAAGACTGCTAAACCTCTGTTAAACAAACGACCGTTTGTAATGGTTGGGCCGCCCGGTTCTTTAGCAAATCTTAAATCTATAGGGTTTAAAACATTTTCAGATTTTTGGAGCGAAGACTACGACACAATAGCCGATCCCGAATTGAGAATTATGGCTATTGTTGATATCATTGAATGGGTGTGTGCTCAATCAGTTACTGATCTCCAATCTCTTTGTGTTCGTATGAAAGATGTGTTAAACTACAATTTTACTTATTATGTCAACGAGTTTGAAATTAGTCAATTAATAAAATTAGAACAGGCTTGCATAGAAAATTTAAAACCTAGATATGATTAATATAAAAAACCTAACTGTTAAGAACTTCATGAGTGTAGGCAACAGCACTCAAGGTATCAACTTTGATCGCAACGATCTAACACTTGTGCTGGGTGAAAACCTAGACTTGGGTGGCGACGGAAGTAGAAACGGCACAGGCAAGACAACAATTATCAATGCACTCAGTTATGCGTTGTACGGAACAGCACTCAGCAATATTCGTAAGGATAATCTGGTCAACAAAACCAATGCTAAAAATATGCTGGTCAGTTTGGATTTTAGTGTTGGCGGTAAAGAATACAAAATTGAACGTGGACGCAAGCCAAATGCGTTACGCTTCTATGTTGACAGTCAAGAGCAAGAAGCAACAGACAACGCACAAGGCGACAGTCGCGAGACACAACAGGCCATTGAACGCACACTTGGACTCAGTCACGATATGTTCAAACATATTTTGGCATTGAACACCTACACCGAACCGTTTTTAAGTTTGAAAGCCAACGATCAGCGAACAATTATTGAGCAACTGTTGGGCATTACCATGCTGAGTGAACGTGCTGATCGTATCAAAGAACTCAATCGCGAAACCAAGGATGGCATTACACAAGAAGAATTCCGTATTCGTGCTGTACAAGAAGCCAACAAACGCATCGAAGAACAAATCGAAAGTTTGAAGCGTAGACAAACCATGTGGAGCACCAAGCACACAGATGAAGTTGATAAACTACAAACTGCTCTTGTTGAATTGCAGAAGATTGACATTGCTGTTGAAATTCAAGCACACAAAGATCATGCCGCGTGGGATCAGCGCAGGAAAGACTTTAACGAATTGGCCACTGCCATCAGCAGATGCAAACTAGACCTACAACGTGAGCAAAAGACTGTTGCCAAGCTGTCTAAAGAAATTGCCACACTTGAGTCACACACCTGCCATACATGTGGTCAGGCATTTCATGATGAAAAACAAGCAATTGTGTTGGCTGACAAACACAAAGAGTTAGCCGAAGCAACAGACTCTGCTGTAGCATACTCGGCTACATTAACAGAGCTGCAAACAGCTAGTGATGCTATTGGTGAAATTGGCAAACCGCCCAAAATGTTCTATGATCATGAAGAGGATGCCATTTCACATAGAACAACACTTGCAGGATTAGAACAACAAATTGCAACCAAACTGACCGATGTTGATCCGTACAGTGAACAAATTGAAGAAATGCAAGCACAAGCATTGCAGGAAGTCAGTTACGATCTAGTGAACGAACTCACACGATTACAAGAACATCAAGAGTTTTTGTTAAAACTGTTGACCAGTAAGGACAGTTTTATTCGTAAGAAGATCATTGAACAGAACCTAAGTTACTTAAATACAAGACTTACATATTACCTTGATCGAATTGGTTTGCCGCACACTGTAGTGTTCCAAAATGATCTAAGTGTGAGCATCGAAGAGCTAGGACGTGAATTGGACTTTGACAACTTGAGCCGCGGTGAACGCAATAGACTTATACTCAGTATGAGTTGGGCATTTCGTGATGTTTATGAAAGTCTATACCAACCAATCAATGTGTTGTTTATCGACGAAATGATTGATTCGGGCATGGACACACAAGGTGTTGAAAACAGTCTGGCATTGCTCAAGCACATGAGCCGAGAGCGTCACAAGAGCATATGGCTAGTAAGTCACAGAGATGAACTGGCAGGACGAGTTGAGAATATTCTCAAAGTGGTCAAAGAAAATGGCTTTACCAGTTACAACACGGATGTTGAACTTGCGTAAACTAAAAGTATTACATATTGAGCCAACTGATGTTTGTCAGCTGGCATGTCCTCTTTGTGCAAGAGAAACCGATACAGAATTTAATAAATCTCTCAAACATCAGTTGACTATTAACCAGATACTCAAACATGTTGACGATGCCGCCATCAAAACCCTGAACAAGATGTTTATGTGCGGCAACTACGGTGATCCAGCGGCAGGAAAAAATACTTTAGATATTTACAAATATTTTAGACAAGTTAATCCTACTATTACGCTAGGAATGAATTCAAACGGTGCATTACAAAATACTTTTTGGTGGAATGAACTAGGTAAAACATTTAATCAATCTCATGATTATGTTGTGTTTAGCATTGACGGGCTAAAAGATACAAATCCTGTGTATCGAGTTAATTCAAATTGGGACAAGTTAATGTCCAATGTAGAGGCATATATTTCTGCCGGTGGATCAGCACACTGGGATATGTTGGTTTATAAACATAATCAACACCAGGTTGATGCATGTGAACAGTTGGCTATGGCCATGGGATTTAAATGGTTTCGTGCCAAAGTTAGTAAACGCAATCTTGTTAATTCATTAGAAACACCAATCGGTTGGCAACTCCCTGCTGCTGCCACAGGCGTTATAAAATGTCATGCACTAGAAGAAGAAAGTGCGTACATAGATTCACAAGGAAGAATGAGTGGATGTTGCTGGCTTGGCAGTAGACAAAGCAATTTCATTGATGATGATTTAGAAACAGTAAAGTTATTGTGGGATACCGATCATCCAGATCCTATATGTGTTAGTGCATGTTCGAGCAACAACGATCGCACTGTGTTTCAAGATCAATGGCAACGTGAAATTGAATTAAACTAGTATGAATACCTTAGAAATTAAACACAAGTTTGATCATGTAAAAGTTTACATAAATGACGACTTGGTTGAAGAAAAATACAATTGCGATGGGATTACTTACACGCTGGATCAGCTATTGCCCTTAAAGATTACAATTGAGTTTTTTCCATTTAACATTAAACCTATTATAAGATTCAACGATTTTATGTTGGACTATTGGTTAGCTGATATTCTTTTACAAGATCACCAATTAGAGTTCACTGTAAGTGAAACATTTTACCAAGATTATAAGAATAAAAATATCAATGGAAGAATTGCATCCTTACCAACAGATCAACAGCACGTGGAGCATTTTTGGGATAAATATGTCGGAATTAACAATCTTCATCCTGACTTAGTCAAAGAAATAAAAAATTTAATTACATAATGAAAAACATCGTTTTTGTTTCACTTCCAAAAGTTGAAACTATCTACCCGCCTGGTGCAATAGCAGTACTATCCAGTGTGGCAAAAAACAATGGGTACAATGTTGCGGTATTTGACTACAATTTAGATTTGTTAAAATCACTAAGTGACTCAGAATGGTTCGAATTAGAAGCATGGAACACGTTATCAGAAGAACACATTTCTGCTGATCTTGAAAAAAAATTAAAACAATGTTTTGTTGAGAATTTAAAACTCACAATATCTGCCCAAACAGAATTTGTGTGTTTCAGCGTGTTCAGTTATTTCAGTAATAGAATTGCTGTTAAGTCTCTGGAATGGTACAAAGAAATGTGTACCATTCCTACAGTTGTAGGCGGATCCGGAATTTCAACCAATACCAGTGCTAACAACAAAGAAATATTCGGCGATCTACTGGTGCGTAGACAGTTAGCTGATTATGTAGTGTTCGGCGAAGGAGAAGTTACTCTAGATCGCATACTAAAAAAGCAATCAGATTATCCTGGCGTCAACAAAAACAATCCTATACAACTTGAAGATCTTACAAACTTACCTATACCGACCTATGAATATTTTGATATGGATAGATATCAAAAAAATAAAATTTTAATCACAGGCAGTCGTGGATGTGTACGAAATTGTACATTTTGTGACATTGAATTAACATGGCCAAAATTTAGATATCGTGATGCCCGTAGTATTGTTAATGAAATTAAAAAACATTATTACGAACACGGCATTACAAACTTCGAATTCACCGACAGTCTGATTAATGGTAGCATCAGTAATTTTAACAAATTTAACGAATTGTTGTATAATGAAAAACAACGCTATCCAGAGCTAGAGCCTATTAGGTATCAAGGACAATTTATTTGCAGACCGTCAGAACATCAGTCCGAAGAGACCTACGAATTAATGCATCTTGCTGGATGTAACATGCTTACCACCGGTATCGAAAGTTTTAGTGAAAATGTTCGGCATCATATGAAAAAGAAATTTTCCAATGATGCTATAGACTTTCATTTTGAACGTTGTGCTCGTTGGGGAATTCCTAATGTACTGTTGATGATTGTAGGGTATCCTACCGAAACAATGTCCGACCATCAAGAAAATTTAGATACACTTGTGCGTTATAAAAAATATGTAGACATGGGAACTATTTTTATGATTCGATGGGGACTCACAATGCACTTATACGATCACACCCCTATTATGGGTATGATTGATACATTAGGAATTGACATTCAAGACAATATAAAATTTGACAGTGTTTATAGTTGGACAGCAGCAACAAATCCGGAGAACACACTAAAGGAAAGAATCCGAAGGCGCATTGAAATTCACGAGTTATGTGTTATACTAGGATATCCAATGCCCCGTGTGCGAGAAGAACTGTTGGCTATTAAGACATTGGCTGAAAAATCGCAAATACTAGATCACAAACCAAAATTACACATAGCCATAAAAAATATAAAATGAATATAATTATCACAGGATCTAACAGCGGCATCGGTCTTGAACTGGCCAATCGACTAACGGTAGATCATAATGTTATTAGGTTGTCAAGAGTAGAATTAGATTTGGCAAACATCAATGATCTAGTGTCACACCACTTGCCAGGATGCGATATGTTGATTAATTGTGCAGGCACTGGGTTAGGTGGGAAAACAGATTTTGTTAATCATCAACTACCAAATGTACAAACTGTGCTTACTGTCAATTTGTTGGCGCCCGTAAGTCTAGCTCATCGAGTATTGAGTGTTAATCCTCAATGTAAAATTGTAAATATCACTAGCACAAATAATAATTGCTATTGGCCCAATGATTTGGCTTATAGTTTAAGTAAAATAGCATTGGCTGAATTTGGTCGTATGCTACAGATAGAATACCCTGCAATTGAATACTTAGAAATAAGATTGGGATTAACTAAAACCAATTTCAATCAAAATAGATATGTTGGACACAAACAACGATATTCGGACATTTATACAAATCCTCACTTGACAGTACAGCAAGCGGTTGACCGTATGTTGCCTGCACTGTTTGATTCTGCTGTAAAATTTATAGAGGTTGCTCCATGAAGTATCCCTGGCAGTTATATCATTGGCATTTTGAAGTCAGCGGAAAATGTACATTAAAATGTCCTAGATGTCCTCGCAACGACGCTAATCCTGTTCCTTGGTTAAACAAAGAACTTGATCTTGAATTTTTTAAAAACGTATTAACTCCAGACTTGCTAAAAACTCAAGTTCAACGAATCACCATGTGCGGTGATATCGGTGATCCTATCTATGCTAGTGAATATATAGAAATTATTCGCTACATTAAAACACATAATCCAAAAATTCATGTGTATACCATTACCAATGGAAGTTATCGCAAAGAATCTTGGTGGAGAGAATTTGCCAGTGTATCAAATGAGTACGATACTGTTAACTTCAGCGTAGATGGATACGACCAAACTAGCAATAACCTTTATCGGGTAGGCAGTGACTGGGACAGTATTATGCAAGGTATGAAAATCATGTGTAAAGAAAGTTCAGCACATGTGTACTGGGCCGTTATATTGTTTTCGTTCAATCAAGATTATATTGAGCAAATCAAACAGCAAGCTCGTATAATC
>Ga0115545_1000684_pt1 | contig 18132 bp, 15 predicted proteins | sample COGITO_mtgs_1003_FD_87188 | JGI IMG/M metagenome (GOLD analysis project Ga0115545, IMG submission 87188) | Pelagic marine microbial communities from North Sea - COGITO_mtgs_100330 | ecosystem: Environmental > Aquatic > Marine > Epipelagic | place: Germany:Helgoland, sampling site Kabeltonne...
GCCTGTTGTTAGAGTAAAAACTACAACTGGTGCTGGCGCTTTGATCAGTTGTAGTTTGCAGGAATTTGATACAACTTCTACTGGGATCTCCGGAACATCAACTAAGCAAGCGCTCGGTGTTGCTCGGGGGTACTGGGGTTCTACTGATAGTTTCTTGAACTCGGATAAATATATCCAAGACAGTCACTACTATCAAGATTACTCGTATGAGATCCAGGTGGCAAAGACACTAAAAGATTATAAAGACATAATACTAAACAGTTTTCATGTGTCAGGTTCCGAACTGTTCGGTAAGTACCTAGATCACCTTCAAGAATCTAAAATAAATACTATAAATAATGAGTATTTCTTTACAGGTAACAACACAGTGTATACATTAGTATCGGAAACCGCATTCACGAGCGATAGCAACACACTAACTGTAGACAAGCTCTATATATAAAGAGGATTTAAACTTTGGCCAAACAAACTATTAATATTGGAACGGTAGCCAACGATGGCACTGGTGATCCGCTAAGAGACGCTATGGATAAAGTAAACGATAACTTCGATGAAGTTTATTCTTCGTATACTTTGACAGGAGCGGTAACAGTTGGTAACTCCACTGTCAATAGTGTAGTTTCTAATACTGGTGGGTTAGTTGTTGCTAACTCCACCATAACCACTACGGTTGATAGATCAGTAATCAAAATTGCTAATAGTACTGTAGATACTACTGTGACAGTCGGTGGAATTGACGTTGGTAACTCCACTGTTAATACCACAATCAACAGTTCTTCCGTCGGCGCCACGGGTGCTACAATAACTGCTTTGACAGCTACTAGCATTTCAGTTGGTAACTCCACTGTTAACACTACGACCAACTCTACTATCATAACAACCACTTCAGCCAATGTCTCAACCAATACAGGATTGACGCTTGGATCATTTACATCAGCTGCAAACGGTTATACATTCTTGCCGAATGGCATTAAGATGAACTGGGGTTGGGTTTCCGCTAATAGTACGGTTGGTGACGCCACCCTGACGTCGGCTTTCGGTACTGCGATCTATAATGTTTCTGCAATAAGTAACACCGCGGTTGCTACGTACCAAGCTGGGGTTGTGGGGCAAAATACTTCTGTGGTGCAAGTGAGAACAGCTAATGCCACTTCAACGAATGTTTATTGGTCAGCGATAGGTAAATAATCCCATGGGAAAAATATTATCAACCTACAATAAAATTATTGTAGAAGAAATTACAAATAGTATTCTGTCTAATACTTCTCAATATTATGCGTTTGGTGGTAACCCAGTAGCATACGGTGGTAGTGTACCAGAAGTTTCAAATAATGATTACGATAGCACATTTACCAATAATTGGTTGATGATGTTTGGTAAGCAACTTAAATTTTCTGATGTTGCACCTGTCATTAAAGAAAATACGTGGGTTTCTAACACAGCGTATGAGATGTACGATAACACTTCCGACACCCTATTAGCTAACGCAAACTTTTATGTAGTATCACCACCGAGCGATACAGGTGGCAACTATCATATCTACAAATGCATAGATAATGCGAATAACGCTAAATCAACAGTGAACCCATCTAGTGTTGGTGATCCGACGCAACAGACTACTTTTCAAACTGCTGATTCTTATAAGTGGAGATATATTACTTCTATTTCCAGTAAGAATCACGATAAGTTCTCTTCAAATAACCACATACCTGTTTACACTAATACTACCATCTCGGCGGCGGCTGCTAACTATAGCGGCGTTGATGTCGTTATGCTGAGTAACTCTGGTTCTGGGTACGACACGCACCACACAGGCGTTATATCTTCTGTGGTAAATAGCACGATGATACAGATAGCATCTGATGCTTCTGGGGATAATGGGTATTATGTGAACAATGCAGTCTATATCTATAACACTGTAGACACAACAGCGCAGTTGTTGGATATTACCGGATACACTTCTAATAGCGTTGGTAAATGGATATCTGTGACATCTTCACCTAACACCGATAATATAACTGCTGGTGTTTCCCTATACAGAATATCCCCAAAGGTTTTGTTTAATAGTGATGGTGATGTAGACCCTTCAGCCTACACAACAGTGAACACATCAACTAATTCTATCCATAGTGTTGTTATGATAGAATCGGGATCTGATGTTTCATGGGCCAACGTTAGTATCCAATCTAATAGTATTTATGGATCTGGTGCTAATGTTTATGCTATCGTTCCACCCGCGGGTGGGCATGGGTTTGATGCTGTTTCTGAATTAGATGTCAAGGGGTTGGGGATCAACTTCTCCTTTGAGAATACAGAATCAGCAAATATCGTGACATCTAATGTTGTGTTTAACAAGATTGGTATCGTGAAGAACCCTAAATCAGCCACAGTCAACTCCGTGAGTGGCGTTGTAACTGAAGGGCCTATATATGAACAAAACGCTTTCGACCAACATACGCAAGCGAATGTTTCGCCTTCATACGTTTTCACAGTTGGCGAAGAGGTTGTTGGTAATACAAGTGGATCTAGGGGATTTGTTTCATTTTCAAATTCAACGCAAGTCTATATCATTGGTGATCAGACTTTTTCTAATGGTGAATATATCACCCACGCTAACGGTTTGTCAGTCACGACCATAGATATTAAAAGTTCACCAGATGTTTATAATAAAAATTTGAAACCTTTCTATTTACAAACTATAAATAATACAAATAGAGCGGACGATCAAACTGAAAACTTCAAGCTCATAATCACTACTTAATAAGAATAGGTATTTTAAATGTCTACACTGGATACAGACCTAAACACTCCGCCGTATTTCGACGATTACGATGAGGACAAATCATTCCATAAGGTTGTGTTCAAACCGGGTGTTGCTGTGCAGGCTAGGGAGCTAACACAACTACAAACTATCCAACAAAAGCAAATCGAGAGATTTGGTAATCATGTTTTCAAAGATGGTTCCATTGTGGATGGCGTTCCTATAACGTACTACCCAAACACACACTACATTTCGCTAGCTGATAATTTTAACACCAACACAAGCCTTTTTGCCGCCAGCATCGACTCCACATACCTTGTGACAAATAGTGAAGATTCTAATACAGCGGTGAGAGCTGTTGTTAAGGTCTCAAAAAATGGAATTCAAACCGCCGCCCCTGAGACTAATAGATTTTATTTGGATTATATCTCGACTGGTAAGAACGCGGCTAATAATGATGTTTCTGAGTTTAGTCCTGGTGATACGTTGTATGTCTACGATTCAAATCAGGGCAAATTCGCATCCCTGGATTCGAATAATCTATTTGATAGTATTTCAACACTTTCAACAAATAGCAGCTTCGATGCCGATGGTTACTCGTACATGGTCGGTGTTGGTGATGGTACAGTGTTCCAGAAAGGGTTTTTTGTTAAAGTTTCCCCTAGTGTCATAAACATTAGTGATTTCAGCACTAATGTTGCTGGGTATATTGTCGGCTTCCAGACCACAGAAACTATCATCAACGAAAACACAGACACTTCTTTGTTGGATAACGCTCTTGGATACACAAATGAGAATGCTCCTGGAGCACACAGATTAAAACTGACACCATCTTTAGTGGCTAAGCTGAAGACAGATACATCAAACAATACTAATTTCTTCTCCATTATTGAATTCGATCAATCAGAACCAGTTGAGCAAAAAGATTCTGCTGCATATAATACCATGCAGGAACAGTTCTCGCGGAGAACTTATGAAGAGTCGGGTGATTATGTCACTACTCCGTTCCAAGTCGAAGCTCGTGCGTCTTCTAATACACAAACATTCAACTATGAAATTTCCCCAGGCATTGCTTATGTTCGCGGTAATAGGATTGAGAAAATTGGTACAACAAGAGTAGAAGCGGATAGAGCCATTTCTACAAAAATAGCGCAAAATCAAATAATCACCGGCAACTACGGCAACTATGTTGTTTGTGATGAAGTTCTTGGAGCGTTTGATCTAGAAACTATTGTTGAAATTTCTCTATACGATGCCCCGCAAAATGCAATTTCTGAGTATGAGGGTGTTTCGTCCGCCCCTTCCGGTTCAGAAGTCGGTAAAGCTAATGTAAGAGCTGTTGTCCATAATAACGGAACGCAGGGAATTCCTGGATCAACATACCATGTTTACTTGTTTAATATCCGTATGAACTCAGGTAAAAGCTTTAGCTCAGACGTAAAGAGTTTGTATGTCGATGGTACTTTTGGTAAAGCTAAGGCTGATGTGAAACTTGAAGGTAGTTCAGCGGTATTGAAAGAATCAACTAACTTGTCTTCTGATTTTGATACTGGTATTTCTGCTATTAAGAGATTGACTAATAATACTGGTATCGGCGACACTAGCTATATATTCAATCAGATCAAAAGTGGTACAATTGCATCAACTGGTATCGTTAACATTACGATTGATACCGCCGCTACTGGTGCTTCCGCTGAGAGATTGAACCAGACTTCTGGATCAGTACTAACAGGTACTTCGGCGCAAGAATATAATATCTTTGCTTCTGCTAACGCCTACACCGCTAACCTTACTGGAACTATTAACTTCGCTTCCGGTAACACAACAATCACAGGGACAAGCACCAGCTTTGATACCGAGTTAGAAGCTAACTCCAACATCCGTATCCAGGCTAACTCCACATCGACTCACATTAGACGAGTTGTTTCGATCGCCAATAGCACCCAGTTGGTTATAAGTGCACCGATTGCCGCGTCTAACACAACATCCAACTACAATAAATATTTTGTTACTGGCACACCTTTGCCTATTGCCAATGTTACTATTAACTCTAACACTTCATTTTCAGCTAACTTGGGTGCTGTTTTGGATTCGGGTTCTCAGACAGTTTATTGTTCATACCCTGTGAATAGAAACCAAGCATCAGCCATTCCTAAAATTATCAACAAAAACGTTTTCGTCAAGATTGATTGCTCTAATAACGCCGCCACAAGCGTAGGACCATGGGATATGGGCCACTCGGATGTCCATAAGATTAGACACATTTATGTTGGTGCATCTTATGCTAACACAAATCCAGACAGACTTGCATGGTTCGATCTAGATAACGGCATGCGCGATGCTATGTATGAACATGGCCGTTTGGTTATTAAGCCTGAGTATGCAGCAAGCATTACTGGTTCGTCTAAGATGTTAGTCGAATTCGACCACTTTGATGCTAACACTTCAGCTTCGGTTGGATTCTTTAGCGCTGAGTCGTACCCAATCGACGACGTTGATACTGCTAATACTGATGCAGTGCAGAGTATTGAGATTGGCTCGCGTAGAAACACTATCGATTTCCGTGCAGTGAAATCCAATACGGCGGTCTCTTCGACGACAGAGGGCGGCGCTACCATTAACCCTGCACTCAATACTAATGTTTTCGATGTCCCAGCTGGTGGGCAATATATGTTGATGCCCGATACAAACTTTACTGCTGATGTGGAATATTATCTCCCACGTATTGATTTAGTAGGTTTGGACAGTTCTGGTAGATTTGTTGTTAATAGTGGCGAGCCTGCAGAAGTGCCTGTCGCTCCATATGTCGAAGGCGATCAATCTGTTGTCTTTGAGTGTTTTGTCCCAGCTTTCCCTTCCGCTACAAAACGCGAGTATGACACGAACTTGAACGACGCATTCATCCGCACTGACGCTAAGATGATTAAACGTTATAGAATGCGCGATATCAGAGCTATCGAAGAGCGCCTTGGTGTTATTGAATACACAACCACTCTTAACTCATTAGAGCAACAAGCTAAGTCCCTTACTGTACCGGACGCTAATGGTCTTGACCGATTTAAGAATGGTATTTTTGCAGACCCTTTCGTTAACCATAATAACGGCCAGACTGATAACTTCGAATATAAGATTTCTATCGACAAAGATGAAAATATTGCAAGACCTTTCTTCAACACCCATAAAGTAGATTTCGAATATCTGTCAGCTAATTCATCCAATACCACAAAGACTGGCCCTGTTGTTACGTTAGACTTTACTTCCGAGCAATATATATCTCAAAGTTATGCTACTAAAGTCAGAAACTGTACAGAATCAGTTTGGGATTGGACTGGAGACATTGATTTGTATCCGAGCATGGACTTCCACAGGGACGAGGTTAATGAGCCAAATAGAAACTTAGTATCAACGATAGATCCAGCCGGATTCGGTACTAACTTTGGTGATTGGAGAACTCGTGTCGAGGGGTTCAATACCACTTCATTTAACTTAGGTGAGTATGTAAAGGACGTAACGATTAACCCCTATATGCAATCTAGATTGGTTGCGTTTATTGCGCACAATATGAAGCCTAATACGATTATCCACGCGCACTTCGATGGCATTAATGTCGATGCACATTGCGCGCCTGGAGCCGCTTCTGGTGTTTCTGATCCCCAAGCTGGTGTTGAACATAGAGTTGTTGATCGCACTGCTGGGTTTGGTGATAATTTAGTTTCTGGAGCCGATGGTTCTGTTTATGGTATCTTTAGGGTGCCTGCAGCAACCTTCAGAACTGGAGATAGAGAGTTTAGGTTATCTGATGCGTCTGATTTGGATGTTGGTGGCGATGCTTCAGTCACAAATAGTAAGGCTGTATATACCGCCGACAGTGTTTCTGTTACGAAGGAATCTACGACCCTGTCGTTGAGACAGCCGATCGTGCGCACCGTGCGCACGCCCGTGACGCCCGCGACGCCAAGAGTTATTGATGGTCCTGGGGGAGACGGAGACCCTATAGCGCAATCGTTCTCTGTTAAGAATATCCCTGATAATACATCATCTTTGTTCTTAACGCAGGTTGGTGTTTTCTTTCAAACCAAAGACCCAACACTTGGTTGTACTGTTTTCATATGTGAAATGAATGCTGGGCGTCCTGATTCATCAAGAATCTTAGGCAAGGCTTTTAAAGAGTCCGCGGCTATTTCTACTTCTGCAACCGGAGCGACTGAAACTGTATTTACTTTGGATTACCCAGTCAATCTGATTGCTGGTAAAGAGTATGCTTTCTTTGTACAACCAAACGGTAACTCGCCAGAATATAAGATCTGGGTTGGGGAGACTGGTGGATTTGATGTCGCGACTGATGAACAAGTGTTTGCGAATCCATACTCTGGTATGGTTTTTGTTTCCGCTAATAGAAATACATGGACAGCTATCCAGAAAGAAGATTTAAAGTTTAACCTTTATCGCGCTTCTTTTGAAACAAGTGGAACAGCTGTATTTAAGAATGATTCTGATGAGTATCTAACTGTTGATGGTTTCACTAGAGCAAACACAGATGTCGGGATTGATGTTGGCGATATTGTTTACACTGTGAACAGTTCCATTGGCACCGTGAATAATACAACGATTGCAAGTAACACTCTTCTGGATAAAGTTACTGGTATTGTTCAATACTTAGACGAGGCTTCTGGTATAGTGTACTTGGATAGTTCTACAGCTAATACCACCACATATTTTTCCAATACAACAAACCCAACTATCGCTGTTTATAGACCTGCTGATCTATCAAACACAGCCCTAGTAAATGCGAATACTTTAATCGCATATGCTAATGTTGATTCCGTTGATAACTTGTCATACCATTCAGTGGTCCCTAAGTTCGGTTCTTTACAGCCATCACTTACTAATATGGGGTTTGCGTTCAAAGGCACATCAAATACTAATATCTTTGACGCTAGTTCGCAACAAGTAATTAATGACTTAGATTATCAGTTCACTGATAGTGAGAGAAAGGCTATTTCCCGCTCTAACGAGATTAATGATTTGTCGGGATCTAAGTCTTCTGAGTTTATTGTTACTATGGGATCTTCTTCGTCTTACGTTTCCCCAATGATAGACCTGTCTAAGAAGTCTTCTTTGTTTATCCAGAATAAGATTAATAACGATTCGACTGACGAGCATACACGTTATGGTAATGCGTTGACAAGATATATTTCTAAGAAGGTAGTTCCTAAAGACGGTCAAGAAGCGGAAGACATTAAAGTCTTCATCACCGCTTATCGCCCGTTCGATACTGATGTTGAGGTTTACGCTAAATTCTGGAACAACCAAGACCCAGAAGATTTCAATGATAAAGTTTGGACTAAATTATCATACGATGATGATAGCAATACTGTTTATTCTTCTTCAGCCAATACTTCTGATTTCATTGAATATGAGTTAAGCGTGCCTACTTCCAATACTGTTGATTATGGTGCGTTTTCTAACACTGACACTGAAACTGCTACTTCCCTGACTGGAACTATTACAATAGCTAATAACAGTAATATTATCACTGGAGCTGGTACGGCTTTCGATACAGAACTCTCCGCCGGTCAACGGATTAATGTTGTTTCAGGTAGTTACGAAGCGATCAGAACAGTTACTAATATCGCTAACTCTACTCAGATAACTGTAGATAATGGTCTTATCGCGTCCAATAGTGCAGCGTTGCATTATGTGTTCTCCACTGTAGGCAACGACGGTATTGTTGAATATGAAAACACTGCTGGTTCTAGGTTCATTGGATATAAAGAAGTTGCTCTTAAAATCGTACTTCTTTCGTCTAATGCAGTTAAGGTTCCAAAGGTGGATGACATTAGAGCTTTGTGTTTGCAGGTATAAAATGAGTACCAAACCCAATGAAAGCTTTGTTAGAGCCGATTGTAACTCTGGAGCGGTGTTGAATACGGACAACACCGCTCTGGGCGCTTATAGGGCTGCTAGAAAAAGAAATAAAGAAATTGATGCTTTGAAGGAAGAAGTCAAAGACATTAAAGGTATGTTGTCTGAGATACTAGAAAAATTAAACTAGATAATTACTATACTGCTAAATACACTTATTAAAAGAAGAAAGCTCTATGACAGTCACAGTATCAAATACTTCTAACACCAATACGTTTGATTATTGGCGTAATAGAACAAACGAAATAGCTCATGCAGTAACCACATTTGCAGTTACTACTGAGTCTAACACCGCCGCAGGTAATGCCGCTATTAGTGGTACATTCACATCAAATGCTATGGTTGTTAACTCTAATATCAGTGTGGGCAACAGCACTGTGAATACGCAAATTACGGCGGGTAATGTCAATCTGAATGGCTCAAGGCTTCATATTGGTAACTCCACGATCAACTCTGTGATGACAGAAGCGGGGCTTGTCGTCAGTAACTCCTCAGCGGCGGTAACAATATCACCTGCTGGTTCTGATGGTGACGCTAATAACGCAGCTTATCTCGGCGGCGCTGCAGCTGCAACATACGCCAATCTAGCAGGTCCAACATTCACTGGCACAGTAACAGTTGGCAACTCTACAGTCAATTCGTCGGTTAATAGCACCTCTATCACAGCGCCAAAGATTGTGTTTAGTTCCGGAAATACCATTACTGATTATCATGTGAGCACTTCAGATCCATCGGGTGGATCTGATGGGGATATTTGGATTAAAATACCAACATAAGGAATTATTATAATAATGATTGGAATTTCTAGTATACTAGCATTTGGTTGGCCAGCCGCCAGCTGGAGCATTAAAGATGAAGATTATGAAACTTTAGAATGGAACGACAGTAATACCTCCAAAAAACCAACATTAAAACAAATCGAATCTAAACGTAAAGAATGTGAGATCTCTGTTTTGTGGGCGGAGGTGCGCGCGCGCCGAAATGTCCTATTACAAGAAAGCGATTTTACACAATTAGTTGATGTTGTTGAGAGTATGCAAGATTCATTGATCGACGAGTGGATGGAGTACAGACGGTCCCTCCGGGATATTACTGATGATTATGCTGATCCAGCATATGTAGTTTGGCCGAATAAGCCAAAAAGAAATTAAGGAAGCCCACGCGCGTTATGTCCAGAACATACTACTCCAACAACCAAATCGGCACATCCACGACAACTTCGACCTCATATGTGGATGCGAATATATTAACACTCACAACAGAGGCCAGCACAAACTATGCTGTTTTTTGGACAGCACTTGTGGACGCATCCTCGGCCACCAAGAGCGTGGTCGTGAGGGTATTGTGTGATGGCACAACTCACCATGAGTCTGGTATCTATCAACATTGGTCTAGCAGACGAAAAAGAACAGTGACTGGTGTTACTGTTTTTGAAGAAGGTGTATCACCAGGCAGCACAGATTTCAAACTCCAATTTAAGAGTTTTGACGGCACCAGTGTTAGGATGTATGACTCGTACCTCACAGTCATGGAGTTGGTAGCTACTGATGTATTCAGCACAACTTTGGGTGAGACGTCTTCTATTAATGCTACCGGCGCTGATGGTGATTCTGAGTATACAACGTTGGATGAGATTACTGTCCCTGCGGGTAATTTTAGTGTTATGGCTTCTTCTTCGTTTGAGAAAGTAGCACTTTATCCAGAACTCAACGGCAATGAAGTTCGGAACCTAATTTGGGACGATACTAATAATAATGCTTACGGGTACGTCGATGGCTTACCTGTAAACAACTACCTAGCTGGCACGACAACCACTAGGTTAGATGTAAATATGCATTATTGGTACGCTACGAATATCACAACCGTAGGTTCAACTAATCTTGACTATAGGGTGCAAGCTGAACCAGATTCGACAACAGGTTCCCATACCATCCAGTACCCTGGGTACTGGAAGCACCGTACTATCTTAGCACTGGATCAAGATGCGTTCTCGCAAACTATTGCCGAGACGATGGAGAATGCTCAAGGCGTGACAACCAGTGCATCAGGGACTGACACAAATTGTGTTGTCAGCGCTACAGCGGAGGTTTCTGGCAATAAGCTTCTTGTAGCGTCTGCTTATGTCACTTCGGGCTCATCAAGTGTTACAGTATATACTCTACCGATTGCTGACGGGACTGCGTTGTACACAACAGACATTCCTCAGTTCGTTTCAACATCCGCTCAATCTTCGCTGAATTATTATATGTACCCTATCGGGTTTGTTGGCGTTGTTAATGTAACTGCAGGCACTGGTAGTTACGGTTGGCAGCACTGGAACTCCTCTACTAATACTTCACGTATTGGCCGAGCCAGCATGCTATCTCACGACCTAGATAATGAGAACGGTGTGGATTGGCACATCAAATATAATGGTGTATGGGAAGCAGCTCAAACTATTAGCGTGAAGACTAACGGGACTTGGAAGACAGCTTCTGATGTCTACGTTAAAGATAGCGGTGCTTGGAAGACTTTGATCAACCCTGTGAGGTTGGCTGGTAAAACAGGCTCGGCCTTTTCGGAGCAATACAGTAGCAACTTTACTGCATTGCCATGACTGGCGCGCCTCCACCGCCTCCACCGCCTCCTTTTACATGTGTTGGTGGCGGCTGGTGTGTACTATGAAGGTTATAATACGGAGTGTAACTGGCAATATATTTTGATGAATATGGAAAACTCTATACCAACTTATATATGCTCCGGAACCCTCTGTCGAAACGCGCATAAAACTATAAAATTAAATAATCCCAATATTATACACAGCACACAGCTCGTTGACATATGTGATGGATTCGATAGTTCTAGTTGGGCTGTAAGTAACTTAAAAATAGAAATGTATGAAGTTGGTCGTGCTCCGCACGAGGTTGAACCGGCTAAGAAACGAAGGGCGTGGATGGACAAAAATCAACATGCATACCGTTGCGTGCCACTCAGTATAGCCAACACGTATGGTTGGGATATCTTACTACCAGCCGACTTGGATGTCGAATGGGATGGTGGTGATGATCGATCTTCAGTAAAAATACACGGCAATGATCACTTATATGATAGTCATTTTGCTTCGGGCACATTTACTATACAATCGGGTAATACCTGGAAGACACCAGAAGACCACCAAATTATGTGTATGCCTATACCTAACCCAGATCAGTATGACATAATTTCATTAACGGCTATAATGGAATCAGATAGATTAATGTATCCATGGTTTGTGACATGTAAGATAACCAGACCTGGTAGATACCAGATGCCAGCCGGAACACCTATATCGAGGGTCGTGCCGATAAAATTAGGCGATATCATAGATAGCGAAATATCTACAGCTACCGAGCCTGAAGAATATAGAGAATATAGACGATGGCAGACTGCTGTAAGAAATAACAAGCCGGAAGATGTTAAATGGCAGAAGTTCTACCACAAAGTTGCAAGATACACTAGTATAAAATCACCAAGGGTCCATAATAATGATGCATAAAGATCTATTAATCATCGATGATTTTCTAAGCTATGATGAATGCGACGAGTTAGTTGAGTTGTATCATGACACTGATGTTATTATTGAACAGGAAGATAATGTGTGGACTGGCAGAGGGAGATGGCCAACATATACTGACGTTCAGAAAATAAAACTTAAAGAAAAAAGAAAACTCTTAACACAAGATTATTTCAACAAAAAGTTAGAGTTATCGAACTTACATATGATGGTATGGGAAGTTGGTCACGAGATGACACCGCATTCTGATTATGGTGCAAATAATGAATTCCCTGGGCGGGATTATGCTTCTGTGATTTATTTGAATGAAGACTATGTTGGGGGAGATATATACTTTCCAGATTTAGGTGTCACACATAAACCAAAAAAAAGTCAGTTAGTTTCTTTTCACGGTGGAAACACTTTCCACGGCGTTAAACGCATCTCTGAAGGTACAAGATTTACTAATATTTGTTGGTTCCAAAACGTATAAATAGACCTAGAGATATTTTAAACCAAAAAAAACAATGGATCATTAGAAATGACAAATAGTATCGATATTTACCACCAACAGCTTCTAAGTGATATGAATTTATACGCTGGTAGTATTGATGGTGTTATAGGACCAGAGACAAAAAAAGCCATCAAAAGATTCCAGATGATGAATGGTTTGGAGGCTGATGGAGTAGTTGGACCGAATACTAAGAATGCATTCCAAGAGCAATTATCTAAGAACCCCAACACTGGCACAAGAAGTTCATTTCTTTCCATTACTAAAAAAGGGTATAAGGTCTGGCCAAAGGAAGGCACATCTTCGCTCAATAAGTTTTATGGTGGTGTTGGTAAGAACCAAACTTCAATCGCAATTCCATATAAAATGTACTTAGCTTGGGACAAAAAGAAAAGCGTTAAACGTATTACTTGTCACGAGAAAGTAGCTGATTCATTACAAGCTATACTGTCCAACGTAAAGAACACATACTCACAAAGGCAAATTGAAGAATATGGTTTCAACATGTTTGGTGGTTGTTTGAATGTGCGTAAGATCAGGGGCGGAGATCGTTACTCTACACACTCATGGGGGTGTGCTATCGATATCGACCCAGCCCGAAACCAACTGAAGTGGAAGTCTGACCGAGCTTTCTTAGCCCGACCCGAATGTATGGATTTCCTTGATTGTTTCAAACAAGAAGGTTGGTATTCATTGGGTGGTGAGAGGAACTTCGACTGGATGCATTTTCAGGCTTGTCATAGATAGTATACGAAATGAGAGGTAACGATTACATCTACAACGAAGGGTTCGTCTACCAAGACCCTTCTGTGACCTTTACAAACATATCTAGGGAACACACTTCTCAGAATGTTGAAAAAGTTGAAGCTGATAGTTGGATAAAAACTAAATGGAGACCATTAGTTGCTTGGCAGTATTTGGTTGTTTGTTTATTTGATTTTATTATCGCCCCTGTTACTACAATGGTTTTCTTTCATTCAACAGGCGGTGATTATGTTCAGTGGGTGCCATTGACCATCCAAGGCGGTGGTTTGTATCATTTGGCTATGGGTGCTGTTCTTGGTGTTACTTCTTGGTCCAGAGGGCAAGAGAAAATCAATCGCGTAGAGCAAAACTACTAGAATATAAATACTACTAAACAGGAGTTGAATAAATGGCTGAACCAACAACACGTAGTGAATTCCAGGAAAGTTGTTTGCGAAGACTAGGTAAACCAGTTGTGGAAATTAATGTGGATGACGATCAAGTTAGTGATCGTATCGATGAGTCCCTGCGTTATTTTTGGGATTACCATTTTGACGGTGCGTCACAAACTCATTACAAACATCAGGTTTCACAGGCCGATAAAGATAACAAATACATTACAGTTCCTGAGAATATCATCGGCGCTGTTAAGATTTTCGACCTTGGATCAGCCCTTGGTACTAATAATCTTTTTAATATCAGGTATCAGATTGCATTGAATGATTTGTATACATTGACATCAGTACAAATGACTCCATATGTTATGGCCATGCAACATATCCAATTTTTGGAGCATATCCTTGTTGGAAGGCAACCGATGCGTTACAACAGACACATCAATAGAATATACTTGGATATGAATTGGGATCGATTGACTGTAGGTGAATATTTGATTGTTGAAGCCTATCAAATAGTAGATCCTGATGTGTATAGCGATGTTTGGAAAGATAGATGGTTAGCCAGGTATGCATCTTGTTTGATCAAACAACAATGGGGTACTAACCTCAAGAAGTTTGAAGGAATGCGTATGCCAGGCGGACTTGCGTTTAATGGCCAACAGATTTATAACGAAGCAACTGAAGAGAGAGAAAAGTTAGAACAAGAGATGATCTACACTTATTCACTCCCTGTTACAGATATGATCGGATAACGCACTCGTGACAACTTCAGTCTTCTTCAACAACTTTGCGAGTTCACAGGAGCAAAACCTCCTGGAGAATCTGATCATAGAATCCATAAGGATTTATGGACAGGATATGTTTTATTGTCCGAGAACATTAAATCATTATGATGATGTTTATGGGGAAGATGACATTTCTAGCTACGACAGTGCGCATCAAATTGAAATGTACATTAAGTCCATCGACGGATTCAGTGGCGACAATGATTTTATGTCTAAGTTTGGTGTTGAGATCAGAGACCAAGTAATATTCTCGATGGCCCAGCGAGTATTTGACATGGATGTGGGTACCGCCACATCACAGACACGTCCCAATGAAGGCGACATAATATACTTCCCATTGAATGGCAAAAGCTTCATCGTTCGTTATGTCAATAAGTTCGAGATGTTCTACCAGTTAGGCGCTTTGCAAACTTGGGAAGTGACTTGTGAATTATTCGAATATTCTCATGAAGTATTCAATACCGGGATACCTGAAATTGATTCGATCCAACAAGTGTTCAGTACTAACCAACTCGATTGGGTTGTTATGGATGAGAATGGTAAATTTATCACGGATGAATCCTCTAATATTATTGTCAGGGAAAACTCATCTATAGAAGACATTACACCTAACTCTGATAATTACGAAATTCAACAAGAGTCTGAAACGTTTATCGATTTCTCGGAAATGGATCCTTTCTCTGAAGGAGCGCTGTAAAAAATGTTTAATTCTCCATTCTATTTCGGGTTGATAAGGAAGTATGTGATCCTTGTCGGTACTTTGTTTAACGATATCAAGATATCTAGGACAGATGGTGTGGTTGACACTACTGATTGTCACACTAACTTCGGCGCTCAAACTGCACTGATTAAAGTTCCTATCACATACGCTCCAAAAGATAAGATGTTGGCGCGTATAACACAAGACTCTGATATCGACCGAGATACAGCGGTTATTCCACTACCGGCTATTTCGTTCGAGATGATTGACCTTGCTTACGACTCTTCAAGGAAGTTAGGCAACATTAAACAAACTCGTATAACTGATTGCGCAAACTCTAGCATCACGGCATCACAGTTCAATCCAGTGCCGTATAATCTGAAGTTCAGGGTGTATGTTTACGCCAAAAACGCTGAAGACGGTACTAAAATAATTGAACAAATACTGCCATTCTTCACGCCTGATTTCACAGCTAGTGTGCACCTCATTCCTGAGATGTGCGCCACTATGGACATTCCTATTGTGATGGATAATATCGACCTATCAGATACATACGAAGGTAGTTTTAAAGATAGAAGGTCTATTATATGGACTTTGGACTTGACAGTAAAGGGTTACTTCTATGGTCCTATTAAAACTTCTAAATTAATTAAATTTGCTAACATCAATATGTACACACCCACTGGTACTATAGCAGATGCTATCGGTGTGGCTCCAGTTTCTGAGAAGATCACGGTTCAGCCAGGATTAGACGCGAACGGCACCGCCATCAATTATTACGGTGGTCCCAATAACACAACTGGTACTATCGCTTATACTTCCATTGAAAAAGATGATGATTACGGTTTCGTGACAATGATTTACGACACTGACGATTTGATATAATAATTATAAAGTTGAGTTTTGAATGTTATGAAAGATATTATTGGGGAATCCCTTGGGTTAGACGATGAATCAGAACCAGAGACAGGGAATACAGAACTGCAGGTAATTGACGTGGACGAGTCTGACGACACCGCTTCCGAGGACTTCGATGCGGCTCGTGTTAATATCCATAAAGTGATAATGGACGGCCAGAGCGCTATTGACACATTGACGCAAATCGCAGAAAGCTCACAACATCCAAGAGCGTATGAGGTTCTAGCGACATTGATGAATACTATGCTTCACGCCAATAAAGACCTTATGACTTTACAGGAAAAAAAGTCTAATATAACTGGCATTGAACGTTCGCCTTCTGCGGGTAAGACTATAAATAATAATCTTTTTGTTGGTTCTACATCCGAGTTACAAAAAGTGTTGAAGGGTATTAATGAAGATAATGAACCAGACAATTAATAACACCAAAGGTTATAATGGTAATGTACTTCTAAAGAGAGCCAATCAACAGATTGAATGGACCGAAGATTTGGTCCAAGAATGGGTCAAATGTGCAGAAGACCCTCTCTATTTTATCAAAACATACATGAAAATCATCACGCTGAATGAGGGTCTTCAGACCTACCAGCCTTGGCCATACCAAGAAGAAATGATTAAGAAGTTTGTTGATAATAGATACACTATTGTCACTACAGCAAGACAGGCTGGTAAGTCCACCACGACATGTGCATTCATTTTGTGGTATATCATATTCCAAGCAGACAAGACAGTTGCATTGCTGGCGAACAAAGGCGAAACAGCTAGAGAAATTCTCGGCAGAGTGCAGCTTGCATACCAACATCTACCAAGATGGTTGCAACAAGGCGTTAAAGAATGGAATAAAGGTTCGTTCGAGTTAGAGAATAACAGCCGTGTTATCGCCGCGGCCACATCAGCCTCTGCTATACGTGGTTATACAATCAACCTCCTCTTCATCGATGAGGCTGCGCATATTGAAAACTGGGACGAGTTCTTCACTTCCGTTTATCCTACCATTTCGTCCGGTACTGATTCTAAAATCGTTCTTGTTTCAACACCAAACGGGCTGAACCACTTCTATAGTACATGGCAAAACGCCATAGAAGGTAGGAATGGGTATGCTAATATATTAGTCTCTTGGAAAGACGTCCCAGGGAGGGATGAGGCTTGGAAGGAAGAAACCATCGCCGGTATGAACTTCGATCACGAGAAGTTCAATCAGGAGATGAACTGTCAGTTCTTAGGTTCTTCCGGTACTCTTATTTCTGGCTGGAAGCTAAAGGAGATGGTGCACTTATCCCCATTGACAGAGCGGGATGGTTTAAGTCAATACGTAGAACCAGAAAAAGAGCACGTTTATGTTATGGTGTGTGATGTTTCGCGGGGTAAAGGGTTAGATTATTCAGCCTTCCAAGTTCTAGATGTAACAAATATGCCGTACAAACAAGTCTGCACGTTTAGGAATAACTCATTAACACCAATAGACTATGCTGATGTTATATACCGCATTGCCAAGAACTATAATAATGCGCTTGTTTTGGTCGAAATTAACGATATTGGTGAACAAGTTTCACACTCAATTCATTATGATTTCGGTTATGATAATATGCTGTTCACTGAGAATGGCGGTCGTCGGGGTAAACGTGTTACTTCTGGATTTGGTAGTAAGAAATCGGATAAAGGTATAAGAACCACAAAGATTGTAAAATCTATTGGGTGTTCTATGTTGAAGTTGTTGATTGAACAGAATCAGCTTGTGGTAAACGATTTCACCACAATTAACGAGTTGTCTACATTTTCTAAAAAGAGAAACTCATACGAAGCCGAGCCTGGTAAACACGACGACCTTGTTATGTGTTTGGTTTTATTTGCCTGGCTTAGTGACCAACAATATTTTAAA
>Ga0115545_1000698_pt1 | contig 17968 bp, 8 predicted proteins | sample COGITO_mtgs_1003_FD_87188 | JGI IMG/M metagenome (GOLD analysis project Ga0115545, IMG submission 87188) | Pelagic marine microbial communities from North Sea - COGITO_mtgs_100330 | ecosystem: Environmental > Aquatic > Marine > Epipelagic | place: Germany:Helgoland, sampling site Kabeltonne...
GTTGAGCGATGATACACATCGCCATAGTGACGCGCTTGCTTGATGAGCTCATCAGAAAGTTTGACGGATTGTGGCATGCAAATCTCCTTTGCGCCATTATGTTGCAAAAAGTGGTAAAATGCAACATGAGTATAATCTGCGCTTAGATGAAATCCTGGTAGTTCAGCTTGTGCTCGACGACTTTACAGTAGCGCGCATCCAGTCTTGATTTTCGTTTATAACCAACGTAATACCGTTGTAAGTGTGGAGGGCAAATTGACCACTCTAAAAATCACATCTATTGGAAACTCGGCGGGCGTTCTATTGCCGAAAGAAATTTTGACCAAACTCCGGGTCGATAAAGGGGACGTCTTGCGTGTTATTGAGACGGAGAACGGCATTGAGCTTACTCCCAATGACCCTGAATTTGATGCTCAGATGGCGGTTGCAGAAGAGATAATGCACGAAAATCGTGACCTTTTGCGACGACTGTCAAAGTGAGTGAGCCTACATGGATTAATTTGCGCGTCATACAAGCATTTCATGATCGGAAAATTAATGAACATGGTGGACTGCCGTGGCTTCGTGATGAGAGATTACTTTTGTCTGCCTTATCAAGACCCGAAAATGCCTACCACTGTTCTGACCCAAAACCAGACGCGGCTGAACTCGCTGCTGCTTACGGCTTCGGGTTTGCGAAAAATTATCCTTTCAATGATGCTAACAAACGCACGGCGTTGATCGCGATGCGCTTGTTTCTGAAGTTAAACGGATACGATTTAGCGGCCTCGCCTGCAGACAAATATAAGACGATCATACGGGTTGCTGCGAGTGATATCATTGAAGATGAACTCGCGGAGAAGATTAGGAAAAATCTGAATGAGATTAAAAGTAAAGCCTGCGTAATAGTCTTTAACGTCAGGTGGTTGGGGGATCCGATGTGCGTAGGTTCTGGGCCGCAATTGTGATGCCATGACTTAACTGTTTCCACAGCATCAAATTTTTTATTGAATGTTTCACGCAATAAAATGCAAAAAGTGATCAACGTTAGAATTTTATTGTAAATAAATCATTTTTTAAATTTTTAATCCGCAAGAATCATGCGCCACAGTATTGTATTAAATTGAGACTGGATTATTATAAAACGGAGAAACCGTTGTGTTGTCCGTTTGAGGCAGCAATTATTTTTGGAGATTGCCCGCATGCAGCGAAGACTTTCTGCGATTAGCCCGCTCGCCTTGTTAACCGTTGCAGCGTGTGGTGGTAGTGGTGGTTCGGGCGTCCAAACCCCAGTGTCCCAAGCGTTCAGTGGTAATGTGGTAAAGGGCCCACTTCAGAACGCATGGGTTTTCATTGATTTAAATGGCAACGGGAGTTGGGACTCGGGCACAGACTCGGCTAGAGTGCAGACTGACGTAACGGGTGCTTATTCACTCGCCGGAGTTTCGATACCGACAGGGGTAACTCCGACGATTGTGGCGTATTCGGACGGCACGGCAGTTGATGCGTCTTCCGGGAATTTATTGTCGGCGGGTACGATGCTGTCTGCGCCGGAGGGCGCAGATGTGGTCACCCCCATGACAACGATCGCGGTCGAGGCGGATTTGTCTCCCAACGATGTCGCAGCAGCGTTAGGGTTAGAGGGTGTAGACTTACTGACGTACAATCCATACGACGACCCGTCCTCTGCAACGGCACTCGCGGTAGAGCAGACGGCCCACCAAGTGATGAACACCATCAATGCGTTGAAGGTCTCAGGTGAGGAGGCAGGTCTTACCGCGAAAGCTGCCTTAACAAAATCCTTGGAGGCATTTGGGACGGTTATCACAAACGCAAAGTCTGCTGGTGATCAAATCTCCTTAGATGATTCAAGCGGGACATCCAACTTTGACCTCGCGAGCCTCGCCACTGAGTTTACCAATACTATGGCGCTTGCGGATGCTGCCGATTTTGAAGTCGCACCTGCAGATGAACAGGCTTTGACTGCCGCGCGTACAGATGCCAAGGATAAAGTTGATGCGGTCAAAACAAGCATTTTGGATGGTGTAAAAACCGTCAATGATCTGGTCGCGGAGTCTACAACACTCGAGGGTGATACAAGTGCCTTTTTCTCTGTCGGTACGAAGCTTGCAGAACAAATCGCAGCTGCTGTTTCAACTGGTAATGCATTAAAAATCACAGTTGATGACCCTCTCACAGCAAAAAATATTGGCTTAAATAAGGCTGCGACAAAAATTGAAATCAGCGGCCCAGATGCAGCGGTGGCAGGTATTACAATTGGCTCTGACGGCGCTGTAAGCTTCTCAGAAAATGTGTCTGGCGGCAGCTTGATCGGGACGCTTTCCGCGGATGATACCGGCAACCTCACATATACAATTATGTCAGAAAGCGACACAAAAGATCTATTCGAAATTGTTGATGGTTCGAAGCTGATGTTGGCAAGCGACGCTTCGTTTGATTATGAAGCGGCAAAAACCATCGACTTGGCCATAAAAGTTTCTGACGCGAGCGGTAAGTCTTACATTGAAACCTTTGAAATCTCAATTGGTGATGTAGATGAAGACCCCACCGTCGGGCAGGATAAGGTAGATGTCGATCAGGGCGAAACTCTAAGCGTGACTTTGTCAATTACTGACCCGGAAGGACGATCAATCAGTGTCGCTCTTGCGAGTGACAGCGAATTGTTCGAAATTGTAGACGGCAATCTCAAAACAACACGCGCCGTTTCGCAAGATGATGTCGACGGTGGTGACGTGGATTTGACCCTCGCGTTAACAGATGCCGTGAGCGGCAAAACGACGAACACAACTGTCACAATAAGCTTCGTAAACGTCAATGATGATCCAGTTTTCACTACAACGTCAATTAAAGCTGCCACCGAAGGGAAGTCCTACACCCAAGCAATTGTCGCGAGTGACCCAGACGGTGATGACGTTACTCTTTCTCTCGTATCACCTCCTGATTGGCTTACGATTGATGAAGACGGTAATTTGTCGGGGACAGTGCCGAGTGATGATACGAAAATCTCGAGCGCGGGAACCGTAACTGTTAAAGCCACCGATCAATATGGTGGTGAAACAGTTAAGGATTATGTTTTAGAATTTATTAATACCAATGACGCACCTGAGTTTACGGTCGCAGAAATCACGGCACATGTCGTAGAGACGGACGATGCGATCGGTGTTGATGCCGCGCGCGAAAGTGACAACCTAAGTGGTGCCATTTCCTTCAACGATATTGATGCGGGTGATGATGCATCAAATTTAACGCTGTCCTTAAATGATGCTGGCAGTGTTGGGAGTGATGGCACATTTGCCGTGACGGGTGATTTTGGTACGCTTATATTTGATCCGTCCGACAACACGTATGAATATGAAGTTGACGTTGATAAAGTCGAACCTTTGCACAATCAAACTGCTAAAGACGAATTTGCTTTCAAACTTCTCGACGATGAAGGCGCATCTGATACGCTGAAAATTGTCGTCAATTTGGAAGGTGCGGATGACACACCAAGGCTTGCCGCGGAGGGTGAGCAAGACTTTGTTACACTTGGAAACAATCAAACTGGTACAGTCCTGGGTGAGGTCAAAGTGTATGACGGGTCTCAATACGCAGGTTTCGCATTAGCTGATGCATCGAGTGGGAATGACAATGCAAAATTTGAAGTGGTAAAAGACGGCACGCAGTTGAAGCTTAAGGACAGTGTTACGACCGATTTCAGCACTCAAGAACAATATGTTGTTGAATTGTATGCGCAAGATTACGACGCAGATGGAAATGCGGTCGAGGACACACGCTCAGATGCATCGCAAAGTTTTACAATAGCGATCAATCAAACTGACGCCGCGCCGCAGATTGTGAGCGTTGAGACAAATTATGGTGGATCAGCTCTTCGCGTCGGCGAACAATTAGCATTTGAAGTTACTCTCTCAGAGATTGCAGTTGCGGATGGTGAGGCGGAGATGTCACTCAGCAATGGTGAGAGTGTCACGCTCAGCGTTGGATCAAGCGCCGGTCAAGTTCTGACAGGCACATACATCGTCCAAGAGGGTGATACTGACGCTGCGAGCGATAGCCCGTTGCAGGTCAGTTCTATAAGCTCCGGAAGTGTTGCCGATACCGCAGGTAACGCACTTATTGCGCAGTCTAGTCCCCTTGATCTAAATGGTGTGGAGATTGACGCCAACTCTCCAAATGCAGTTCTTCTTGGCACAGCCGATGACCCGCACACGTACGACGCGGCGACAGGGAAATTAACGCTCGTCGGTACTGATTTAGGCACTATCCTGAATGGTTCGTCGCGAGATGTAGCAGATATCGTCGATTGGTCGAAACTCACATGGAATATCGATGCGGAGCAATCTGTCACGAGAACCTTTGCCAGCGATGATGTTGGCAGCGCACTTGTGAATTCGGATGGCACAGAGATCGTTGTGACGCTCACGCCTGCTGCTGCAACAGAGTTACACGGTTTGACCGGGTTTGGAGGTAACCCTGCGTCAGGCGGTGTTTCAGACGCAATCGCCGTTGCGAACGGATTTTTGAGAGATACGGCGGGCAATACGTCGAGTGAAGCTTCCACCGCAGCCTCGGAAATACAGCTGACCGACGCAACCGCACCTACGCTCGCTGGCATTGAGATAAGCGGTCTATTCTCATCTTCTGATGGGGCTGGTCGTACTGCTGGTGATGGTTTCATAATTGGAGACACGCTTACATATACGGCTACCATAGAGGAACAGAGCGAATTGGCTTCAGCGGGCCAGATGAATGTCACTCTGACACTCTCAAATAGCAAACAGCTTGTACTGACGAGACCCGATGGAGCAGCTGCGTCTGATATGGTTTTCAGTGCGGATTATGTGATCGCTTCGGGTGATACAGATGAACCTGATTTGGTGATTGAAAGCCTCTCCATTGCGGGAATATCGGACGTTTCTGGTAATACGCTCTCGAGTGAGAGTATTGATCTGAGCTCTGTTCCGATAACCTATGCTGGGGACGCTAAGAGTGATGGAATTTCAGTTGATGCAAACGCTCCAACTGCAACTATCGCAGTTGCTGATGATAATAGCACTCACACATATAACGCTGTGACTGGAGTGTTAACACTTCAAGGCACAGGTTTGACCACCCTGCTACAATCTGAGAATGCTACTGATGTCTCTGATGTTCTAGATTTTACAAAGTTAACCTGGAACGTTGATGCGGAGGGAGCGACAACGCGAGCATTTAGCGCAAGCGACATTCAATCTGCAGTTGTAAATACCAATACAGAGCTTTCGATTACTCTAAATGCAGCGGCTCGCACCTCTTTGCAAACTCTAGACAACTTTGGGGGACTAGAGGCGACAGGTGGAAATTTGGATGCGATTAATATCCAGGACGGCTTTTTAATCGATGCCGCCGGAAACTCATCTTCTGGCACTACGGTGGCGACGCAAGAAATTTACATGACTGATGGTGTTGCACCAATCTTAGCGACATTGGATTACAATGTTAATCCAGATGCGCGCGTTGGGACGGGGGATGTGTTGGACTTCCTTGCAGTATTTACTGATACAAACCCAGTTAGTGGCGCCGCGCTTGCAGCCGATGCTGAAATGATTTTGACACTAAGCAACGGTGTTGCCGTGACACTTGAGCGTTCGGATACATCGGGAGAAGAGCTGCAACTGAAAGGTTCGTATGTGGTTGCGAATGAAGACGACACCTTTAGCAGTAATGGTGCGGAAACAATATTGACTGTCGCGAGTCTCGACATGAGTGGCGTGCGAGACCTTTCCGGGAACCTTGCTGATAGTGATACCGTAGCGGACTCTGTTAAGGAATTAAGCAGCGATGTTGTCATTGACACAATTGTGCCCGAATTAGATCAAGTGCTTTTCAGCACGCAAGAGAATGCTCTAAAATTCGTATTTGATGAGCTTTTGGGTGATAGCGCATTGCAAGGCGCCATCGACGATTTGGAACTTCTTGATAACGTTACCGATGTCACTGAAGTATCAAACACAAGCACGACAATCACGATTGGGATCGAAGCGGGCGTAACATTTAGCCAAGGGGACCAAATTCCCTTTGGCACTGATTTCTCAGTGGAAGATGTGGCGGGGAATACCCTCGAAATAGCCACCATTGTGGTGGATGATATCGTTTAAACGATGAACATAAGATTTTTAACTCTCAGTTAGGAGATTGAAAAATGGCAGATGGAAGCACAACAGGATTTGTAGAGCTGGAAACCGGCGGATATCAATCTGTAAAAAAGGTGGGTGCTCTTACGATCACGACGACCTATGATGACGATCTTCAAAAAACGGACGTGGTCATTGCAAAGGCATACGAAAACGTTCGTGAATTGTCGGCAATGTCTGAAAATTTTCAGACGGCGTGGAAGAATGTTATTGATTTCCTTCCAAGTAGCTTCACTGCAAATCCTGTTCAATTTGCCGAGGATAGAGGGCACCTCGTTGTTATTGCGACAGTCGATAGTGATGGCATTTCGAACGGAGATGTTGTTGGTCGAATTGGAAAATGGTCAAATGAAGAGGACCCAGGAACCTGGCAGCGATGGTTTGATAATCAGGCCATAGATGTTCAGAATGTGGAATGGAATTATAATTTTCACGACGCAGATTGGGATCGGCTTGCAGACTATGGTGAGCGCAAAGTCACTTTTGAAAAAGACGGTACCACCGAAGTCGACGAAGTTGGGACACATGTTTCATCTGTGGTTCGAAAAGAAGCGTCTGAAGCAAGTGTTTGGGAGAACATCACATCGATTGTGTCTAATGACACACTCGCTAAAATTAATGTCTCTGTGACTTGGGATGATGTCTCTTACGTTGAATTGCAAAAGAGTACGTGGGACGCTCAAGAGAATTCGTATCGCAGTGTTGACGAACTTTGGAGTGGCTCAGACGATCGTACTTTTGTGCACGGGGAATTAGACGGCAGTGACGATACTGTGTTTTTTGGAACGATTACCAAACGTGATGGCTTCATAGTACTTCGTGACAACAACTGGAATGAAATTGCGCGCTTGATAGATCCTGATGCCTCGTCTGAGGATACATCATACGAGGCAATGGTTGAAACATACGGTAAGGCCTTCGAGAATGCCTGGGGTGCATTGGGTGGCGAATTACCTGCTGCCTTCAAAGACGGCGAGGATACAATCGAAGAGTCTCTGCTGTATACCACAGATAAATGGGGCAACATTCTCGTCTTTAGCGAAATTGGTGAAATGATTGGCGAAATCAGTACCTGGTCCCATTCCGACACTTGGGAGCGCGGCTGGGACGACGAATTTACGAGTGAAACTTACAGCAATATTAACTTTAGTTTCAGAGCCTTTGAAGATGACGGGCGTGGCGGTCAAAGAAGTATTGATGTTGGCCGATATGAAGAGGGCTCAAGCACATATCACCATGCAGATGGAACGACAAATCTCGTAGATCGCACTTGGGAGCGTGTCTCAAAGACCGTCTACGAACGTAATGTAACTGATAAAGAATGGGCTGCGCAGGAGGAGGATAATCTCTTGGGCGTTATGGCCGAAAAACTTAAAATTACTTGGGATAATGTTGATCGCATAGAAGTTTCGAGTGAAACCTACACGCATCCGGCCAACTTGTATCGTGACAATGGCGATACTGACATTTCCTCGAATGTTCAGTTCTACACAGAAGTGCCGATGAATGATGGTGATTGGTACGCCACTAACTTCTTGGGTGGATTCCATAAAGGCAATGGATTTATAGAAATCTATGGCTCCAATTGGAAAACGCTTGGCCGTTTTGCAGACCCAGATAGTCTTGTGCTTTGGAAGGATATAAAGGAAGCGAATAACGGCTTAGAAGCGGCCTGGGCCGATGTCAAACTGTTCCTGCCAACTGATTTACAATCAGCGAAAGATTTGAAATTCACGTCTGACGACAACAACATTTACGCATTTACGGCAGCTGGCGTAATGGTTGGCAACATTAACTACTGGTCAGACTCTCACGAGTGGGAGTCATATTATGATGGAAAAGTTACTGTCAGAAATCTTGATTATAACTATAACTGGCATGACGCAGATTGGAAAAATCTTGCCAATTCTGGTGGGTATGATCGTTATATCGTCGAAACTGACAGCGCGGGTTCAGAGACCTTAATACACGATGAAACTGGGTCCAATACCGGCATACGTATATATAAGAACCAAGTCGCTGACGATTTATGGTCGTCTTATGATCCAAAAGACGGCACGGGCACGATTGAATGGGATAAAGTAACCGACATTCAGTACGAAGTGCGTTCGAATGAAAGCATTAAAAACGAATATCGTGGTGATGATCGTCAATGGCAAAGTAGTAACGCTCAAACGCAGTATTTTCAAGAAGTAGTGGATGATGATGGCCAGTCACGCGGTTGGTCGGAATTTGTGGGTGTTGTTGAAGAGCGTGATGGCTTCATCGAAATACGAGATGCGCGCTGGAATCTCATTGCGCAACGCATCGACCCTGACGCAAACCCCATTGAGACCTCCTACGCGGCGATGGTCCAGACCTATGGCAGTGCTTTTTCGAATGCTTGGGATGCGGTTGCGCCATATTTGCCATCCGCGTTTAAGGATGGCGCCAACGCTACGATAGAAGAAGACTTAAAGTACACCGCAGATAAGTGGGGTAATATCCTTGTTTTTGATGCGTCTGGTGACATGATCGGTGAGATAGGCTTTTGGAGCCATACCGACACGTGGGAGTCCTCTTGGGACAAAGATTACCCAAGTGAAACGCAACAAAGCACTAACTTTAAATTTTCCGTGGTTGAAAATAGTAATGGTAATCGGAATGTTGTCGACGTTGCAGAGTACCGCGAATCTAAGACAGAAGTTATAGATTCTAAGGGCAAAAAAGAAATAGACCGTGAAAGCACAGATGTGTCTTCAACTCAATTTGAAAGATCTTCGTCTGAACAGGATTGGTCGGCTGTCGCAGCTGAACATTTCATATCTGCCCTGACTAATGAACTCGGCTTTGACTGGGAAGATGTCGATTTAATTGAGGTTGGCACACGTGAAACAACAAATTATGAAGTTCGTTGGGATGGTCAAGAAACCGATCGTAGTGAAAAACGCGTTAAGTTTTATTCTGAAATAGAAATGAACGAGGGTGATTGGTACGCCAGAGAAATGCTGGGGGCGGTCGAGTATCGAGATGGTTTAATCGAGATTATTGATGAAAATTGGGATGTAGTTGCTAAAATTGTGGATCCATCCAACACCCAGACATTCGCTGAAATTTTAAAGAATAACGCTGAGCTGGATTGGGCGTGGGAGCAAGTGAAATTTAATTTGCCAATTGATGCTCAAGATCGCACTAAACTGACTTTTGCTGAGGAAGAGGGTCGCGGCATCAACGCGTTTGATAGTAGTGGAAATTTGATCTTGCACATTGGGCGTTGGATTAATTCCGACGAGTGGCTAGAAGGATCTGTCACAAAAACAGAATATCAAAATGGATATAATTTTCAAGATTCAGACAATAATCGAATAGCCGAAGCGGATATAAGCAAGCGCTATGTGTCAAACGATACGAACGAACCGGTAATTGACAACACTTGGCAGAACGTGTCGGTGACCATTAACAAAGAAGATTTGTCGGCAGAAAAATGGTCTAAATATAATCCTGGGGATACGACCGGTACCATCAATTGGGACGAGATCGTTGAAATCTCAGTGGGTGTTAATGAGTATGCAGGCTTTAAAAACTTTAATCGAAATGAGTCATATGATGGCAGTTCAGAGCGGATTGAGTATCGCATAGAGGTCGGCGATGCCTGGGGAACCTGGACAGAGCGTGTCGCAATCACAGAGCGTGAAGGTAATTTGATGACAATACGTGATCGCAATTGGGATCAGGTTGGTCAAATTGTTGTGGGAGACCCAGAAGCCGTTGCCCTGAAGAATGTGTTAGATGCGACTGATGCGCAAATCATGACGCAATATGGCGATATAATCGCCAAGTATTTTGACGTAGAAAAGGTCGAATTAATTCAAAGTGACTCAGGTCCCGGAATTATAGTTAACGGCGGTGTTATCGTCGGGACGGTTGAGCGCTGGGAGAACTGGGAAGATAATGGCGAGCGGCTATACTTTGATTATAACATTCGCGATACGAACGATGATAATCTTTTACGACTTGGTGGTTGGAACCAAGCAGAGACCAAATATGACGAGAGTACCCTGATCGCTGCAAAACCAAATGGCGTAAAGATAGCAGAGTTCCATTACAAAGATGATTACACTGTAGCGGAATGGAAGGCACTCGAAGATGAATACTCTATCGTATGGGACGAATTTGATTGGAATAAAGTTGGAATACTCGAAACACAAATCTGGAATAATGCTTGGAGGAGTGACCAAGATTATCAAACGCGCAACGAAGTAAGGTTTATTGCAGTCGATGAGGATACTGGCCGTGAAAATTGGGACTATTTTGCCGCTGTACGCGAGCTTCCTATCATCACGGTCAAAGATGGTGATTGGAATACGCTTGGGACACTTATTGATCCGGCGGCAAACTTATCGGACATAACAAATTCAGACGCTGAAGATAAAGGTTTGGATGCATTTAATTCTGGGTTCTATGATCTTGTGAATGATACGGGTGTGTTAGACCGACACGTAAATAGCGGAGCATTAACATTCTTAACAGATGATGAGAGTGGAAATTTGCTAATAGTGAGAGACGGCGACATTCGCGCAGTCGTTACGGATGTCAGCAAAAGCTGGGGCGAGCAATATGGCCTCATTAATGGATTTGAATTCCGTGAAGCAGACGACAGCTATATTGGCTGGATGGCGTCGTCTGACGGCGATTCAAATGTGGACGCTGTCGGCAACGCTTTCCCGGATCAAACCAAGGTAATGTCGAGCATGCTTCTCCAGTTTGATGATGGTACATTACCATTGGAAGCTTGGGAATTCTTAAACCATGTATTTTCTTCTAACAGAGACTTAGATCACAACTTCTATGACATAGAGTCAGTATATTTGCGAGAGGAGCAAATTCTTGATGATCAAGGTGAACCAGTTTTGCACTTGATTATGGTTCAACATAATAAGTCATCTGGTTGGCACGAAAGAATTGGTTTTGACTTGGTGAATCAAAAAGTTGTTTCACAGATCCCAACAAGCCAAGGTGTAGATCCTGATCTCAAGGTGACTGATACTAATCTTGACATGTCTCAGGTATTAGACAGCTTTACGGGCATCCGTGATTACTACTTCAGTTCGATTAATGTATTCCCAGATGACATACTGACGGTCGACGTAGACCCAGACGAAAACACCGAAATTGTTGTTGACACGGCATTGATTGAGGATGCCTATGACGACCTAGATACGCTTCTCAAGGGGTCTAATGCTCCTCAAGCTGCCGTTTCAGTGTCTGAGGATGGATCTAAGTTTTCGTATACACTTGGTGACCACGAAGTTAAAATCAGCTCTGCTGCCTCTGGCGTTGCTGAAAGTTTAAAGGATTACATCGAAGAAAATGACACCGTAGACCTTGGTGACATTGTTGATTTTGTCGACAGCTTTGTTGTTGCTGCCATTGGAGCAGATGAGAACCTATCAGACGTTGACGTCAAAGCTACTTATGCCTTTGATGACTCAACAGTCTTATCAATGACGATTGATGATTTACAGGCTCACCTTAACAACGAGTTCATTGAAACCAGTGACGGTGATATATTCCTCATTGATGTAAATAACGATGGAACGACTGCAAATCTTTACACGCCGGATGATGCTGCCTCTATCCAGTTCAACGGGATTGATAGCGTAGTGGCGAAAGTGAAGCTCGAGGATTCTTCCTTATCAGATGAAGAGGCTTTTGACAGTGCAATTAGCTATGCGTTGGATGAAGTGCTCTCCAATGGTGATCAAACAGATCCGTTTTTTGTGTGAGACATACAGTGGAAGATTTAAAAAAGAGCCATGCTCTGCAGATTGAGCAATTGAGGCATAGGTATGAAAGCCAAATACTTTTACTGAGAAAGCAACTAGAGCAGGAGGAGGCGAGACTGCGGTCTCGCCACTCAGACCAGTTGCGCCGAACTGAACAAAAAAAACCTGACGAAGGTTCCTGATTTTTGTTGAGAATCGAAAAAAGAATGCATAGCATAATGCGATGAAAAAATTAATAAATCTTGCACTTCTCTTCACCATTATGGGGTGTGGGTCCTCAGATTTTCCCGTCCAGTTGAAAAACGGAACAGTGGGCGGGGAAGCTATAGCTACCAATACAAAAATAGCCGGAAATGGATCGCAATTGCCGTACGTGGGTAGCGAATTCCAGCGGCTCATTGCATTGCCAGAGTTTGAAGCGCAGATTGCAAAATATCGGGCGATAGAAGAGAGATATAACTCTGTTCGAGCAGCGCAGGGTTTTACTGTGTCCGCGTCGGGGGATTTGGGTGTTCAGAACAGTCAGGGATCTGATGGAGTATTATCTGCGGGGCTAGTAGGGCAAAAATCTCTCAATTTGCAATCTGAAAATGATCTGGCTCTTCTGAATATAGAAAATGAGAAAAAATTAATTTCATTAGATATTCAATATTCTATTGATAAAATATTGTCCCAAGAAATGATGCTTTCCCTTTCTAGGGAGAACTTAGAGGAAATCAGGGCTATAACCACAAAATACCGGCGGGTTTACCAAGAAAATAAGTCTGTGCTTACCGCAGCGATTACAGCCGGTATTGTAAGCTATTCTGAAGATTTTAAGTTGAGAAAAATTTTGTCTAGCCATGATCGACGGCTTCACGAAGCTGAGGCATCATACGCCTTATTGGAACTACAATCTAAACGGTATTCGGATGTGCTAAGTGAAGGCATAGGTTCAGTTGCAAAAGAACCTGCAGAAGTCTTGTTGGATCGTGCAGTTTCGGAAGACCGCTTCGTTGAACTTGAAAAGCTAAATCTTCAGTTGGCGGTTTTAGACAATGAAAAATCATTGATCGAGGCACAGAAAAAATTGCAGGGGACCTTTGTTTCACGCTTGGCTTCGCCGGCAACAGAAGATGACGGTTTAAATGCTTTTGTTGGCCTTAATTTAACAATGCCAATCTTTGATGGTGGTGGAAAAGATCTCCAAATTTTAGAAAAAGAGAGATTAAGTGACGGAGTAAATGCATCAATCCGCGCCTATCTGGAAAAAAATAAAGATGCTAAAAAACAGCTGCAAAAAATGAATGAAGATATCAAGATATCGATTGAAATGTTGCTTGAAGAGCAAGCACTATCGAATGAAATTATCACAGACTTGGAAACAAGATTAAGCTTCGGTGGCGCTAGTATATCTGACCTAATTTCAGAAATGTTGTCGCTTGCGGATTTGGAGTTACAACTTAGTGATAAGCGACGACAGTTGAAGCAATACATTATTGATTACACATCAGTTCATGGAATTTCTTGTTCACTTACTAAGTCCTGTAATGAGCTAGTGTTGGAGCGCAGTTTTTAATGGAAGTTAAGGAAACATCGGACTCCGAAGAAATTCACGCCGTTCGTTCTTATAATTTAACTGTTTTGGCTAAACGGCTTGTTAGTATAGCAACGAAAAATGGATTAAAATTTAAAGTAAATTTTGTCGAGGAAACTCTCCGAAGTTCCCCAGCAGGATCAGCGCTGGAGCTAATCAAAGATATCTCTGCTCCACTAGGTTTGAATAATGCTGTGCATTCAGTCAACAAGTTGCGAGACTTAACATTTTTTCAAAATTGTTTTTTAGTGTCACCTGATGACGATATTTATTATTGTCGTTTGGATAAAAATCAAAATGTTGTTGTTGAAGCTTTATCGAATGGCGACATTTCGAAGTACACACTTGCTGAATTAAAAGAAATATATCCAAACAGTTTGTTAACTGTGTATGCGGCTGCTGATGAACCAGCCAATTCTGTTAAGCAACGGTTGAAATTCCTAAATCCTATTTACGGAATTGGAGGAGGGAATTTCTTTTGGATTGCGATAGCGAGTTTTTTTTCCAATATTTTGGGTCTAGCGACATCGTTATTCATAATGGTGGTGTATGACAGGGTGTTGCCAAACCAAGCAAACGAGACCTTATATGCATTGGCCGTTGGTGTCGCAATTGCTGTAATATTCGACCAGCTACTCAAGAAGGCGCGTAGTGGTATTATCGAATACAGCGCCACTGCAAGTGACCAACATATTTCATACGAAATATTTGAACAGTTCGTAGACGTGAGAGTGCGATCGACTAACTCTGTTGGTTCATTGTCAACGATTATTAAGGATTTTGAAACATATAAAGATTTCGTGACATCGGCTACAATTCTTGCGTTAGTTGATCTCCCTTTCATTTTGATATTCATTTACGTGATATCGGTTGTAGGTGCTGATTTATACTTGATACCTCTAATCTGTATTCCAATCGTTGTTGTCGGAGTTCTTTTTATTCAACCACTTCTTTACCGAAGTTCAAAGAGATTATCTGATGCCAACAAATCTCGACAAGGTTATTTGGTAGAGCTACTCTCAGGTCTAGATGTTTTGCGGATTAACGGGGCATTCGCTGAGTTGAGAAAACGTTTCGTAAGAGAGTCGCGAAACTTTAGTAAAGCTTCAGCCAGAGCTAAAAATTTAGGGCAAATTTCTGGTAATATAGTCTATGTCGTACAGCAGTTTTCTCAAGTGGGTGTTATCGTTTTTGGTTTTCACCTCTTTATAAATCAAGATATCACGATGGGTGCAATTATTGCTACAATGATCCTCTCCGGAAAGACATTGGCCCCTTTGGCTAAGCTTGCACAAACATTGAGTAAGTTAAATTCAGCGCTTATAGCCCGTGGAAATTTGAAGGTATTTCTTAGCCAACGTCGAAAAAATACTGCTGAAGACGGTGGTCTTTTTGACGTTTCGCACGAGCAAGGTTTGCAGGTTGACAATGTCACATTGCGATTATCGGATGGGGCGAAGCCTGTTTTCACACAATTGAGTTTGAGTATTGAGCGGGGTGAAAAGGTTGCTATAATTGGGAAATCTGGTTCAGGTAAAACAAGTCTCATTAAGTTAATGTGTGGTTTAAATGAGCCAGAAGTCGGAACAGCTTTTGTTGATGGAGTGGACGCCACTTGTATAGACCGGGCCGATGTATTTAAAAAAATTGGTGTTTGCTTCCAAGATCCATGGATTTTTGCCGGCTCGATCAGGGATAATATAGCGCTTGGAAATGAGGCAATTACTGATGCGGATATTATTAACGCGTTGATATCGGCCGGTGGGGACGCGCTCGGAAATGATCTATCATCAGTTTTGGATGGAATATGCGCTGATAGAGGGTCAAACTTATCGGGTGGTCAAAAACAAATAATAGCATTAGCCCGTTCATTCGTTTTCAATGCAGGTTATTTACTATTGGATGAACCAACGAGCTCTATGGATGCATCTATGGAAGCACAAGTAATTGCAAATATTCAAAGTAAATTGGCAGAAAAAACTATAGTCCTCGTAACCCACAAACCCAATTTACTAAATGCTTGTGATAGAATTATTGTTCTGGAGGCGGGACGAAAAGTTTGGGACGGCTCGCGTGACGACTATGCCAAACTCGTCAATAAGCGCAAAGCAGCACAGTGAAGAGTTAACAATATGAACCATGCAATTAATAAATTTTTAATAATTACTATTAGTTTTTTACTATTAATTTTTTATTTTTGGGCGGATTATACGAAACTCGACTTGGTAACCAAAGGTGAAGGGCGTCTAATTGTCGAGGGAAAAAACCAAAGCCTTCAAATCACTGATACAGGCGTAATATCTCAACTTCTTGTTTCTGAGGGGGACAATGTTCAGAAGAATGATCTACTCGCGCTCGTAAACCCGACAGACGCTGAAGGATCTTTAGAGGAGATAAAGAAGAGAATTGCTTCTCACTCTGCAAGCGTTCAAAGAATAGATGCCTGGATAAATGAACGTCCAGTGGCGGAACTTCGATTGGTTCTCGACGAGTATGATGTAGAAGTCGCCTCGGCTCAACTTGCGGTATTTCAGGCCATAAGCCAAGATGTTAAACTCAATCAACTGAGCTTTAACAATAGACGCGAACAATTAGAAATCGAAGCAAATATTTATAAACTCGAGCTGCATGCAAAAACTACTATTCGTAAAAGTGTTGAATCTGAAGCGCTCGAAATCTTACCGTTAGTTGAAAAAGGCGTGGTTGGTAGTTCTGAGCGATATCGCATCGAGCGCGAAATCTCAAACCTTGAGGCGCAAATTCTATCGATTAAGGCCCAAATTGAGCAGAATAAAAAGGCTCAAGAACAGCTTGCATTTGAAGAAAAATCATTTCTTCAAGGATACAAGTCGAATATGCTGAATGAGCGTTTAGAACATATTTCAGAGGTGGACATACTCAGTACGAACCTACCCAGATTAAACGAAAGGCTTGAACTTACGGAGATTCGCTCACCGATTGATGGCATCATTAATAGTATTTTCGTGAAATCAAATAAAGCTGTGGTTAAAAGTGGTGAGGTACTTTTGGATATCGTGCCCGCCTCCGATAAGTTGCAGATCGAAGCATTTATTGATCCAAAAGACATTGCTAAAGTTGAGGTGGGTCAAGAAGCGCGTATCGCATTAACAGCTTATGATGCCTCAAAATATGGATTTATAACGGGCTATCTAACAAAAGTCTCAGCCGACGCCGTATTTCGTGAAGATCGAAATAATTTTATGTTTAAGATCATTGCGGTAATGAACAGTGAGCTTACTGATAGCGAAGGAAAACTAGTGCCGTTAAATGCTGGAATGATCGCGCAAATAGATATTATTCGGGGTGAGCAAACTTTGCTCGAATATTTTTGGCAGCCAGTCGCAAAAATCAAAGATGATGCTTTCCGTCAATGATCTTAGAAAATTGTCGATGGGTTCGCACGTGTTTTGAATAGATAGCGTTAAACTATCGCACGAACAGCGTTGAATAAAAGGGCCGTTCTGAACTGTTGGCTAATATATTCCGTTCTGCTCGAAGTGGGGGCGACGCCACCCCAAAGGTACTGGCCCTAATGGAGACTGTGATTGGCCCAAAGCGCCCCGAACGTGGCAAGGTAAAGGCGAGGGCTGTAAAGGTAATGAACTAAATAAGTTTATCTGCGCCATCAAGCGCTGGGGGCGGCTGATTGACTGGCTATAGTATGGCGACTGTCAAAACATCGGTCACAATCAAAGTGAATGGGCGATAGAGATACTTGCGTATGCGATCCGCCTAAGGGCACGTACCTTAGAGCGTAGGAAAAAGCTATGTTTTGGGTGTTCGTGGTTAATTAGACAGTGGTTCAAAATCAGACGATTGCGAGCTCATATAAGTCTGATATTATAGCGGCCCCCTCCGTGCGGGTTTTGGCTCAAAAGCAGGGCGTTGACTTGGAAGTCTTGGCGCGCACACTCGGCCGGCAAACCCTCACTCGTGAAGATGTTTTACAAACAACAAAATCCGTGGTGGCAGCGGCGCAACCGTCACATTGGGATGTGGATCACAGCCAATTTGGCCCGGTGACAGAAGAGCCAATGAGCCGCTTTAAACAGATAACTGCGGAAAACCTCGCTGCGGCCAATCAAATGATTCCACAGGTCACGCATCATGACCGGGCGGATGTCAGCGCCATTGAAGCCTTTCGCAGCGATCTAAAATCTGAGGCCATGGCCCGAAATATTAAGCTGACGGCCTTAGCCTTTCATGTGAAGGCTTTATCGCATGCTCTCCGTGATTCTCCGCGTTTCAATGCGTCCCTGACCCCTGACGGAAAAATGCTGGTACTCAAGGGATATGTGCATATCGGTATCGCTGTGGACACAGAATATGGGCTAATGGTCCCAGTAATTCGAAATGTGGACGAGAAGGGTCTGTGGCAAATTGCTTCAGAGATTTTCGACCTGGCCAAACGGGCACAGGCGCGAAAGATAAAA
>Ga0115545_1000713_pt1 | contig 17843 bp, 16 predicted proteins | sample COGITO_mtgs_1003_FD_87188 | JGI IMG/M metagenome (GOLD analysis project Ga0115545, IMG submission 87188) | Pelagic marine microbial communities from North Sea - COGITO_mtgs_100330 | ecosystem: Environmental > Aquatic > Marine > Epipelagic | place: Germany:Helgoland, sampling site Kabeltonne...
ACAATTCGGCTATTTCTAGCCGAACCGACTTGAACCCTGTGGTGAGTTCGCAGTCACTATACATCGCTACCGGAGTTGGGCGGTTGTGCTGTACCCATTTGCTCATTCATTACAACGCGAGCCCGTCAAACCCTTGCATAATAGTTCTTGGCGGACCTGGGGATTAACTTTTTCTAAGAGCCCCATCATTTTTTGCTGTGTGCATCTAAGGATTCACCTGTCGCTTGTTAGCCGCATTTCCTTGCTCACTGGTTGCGATGCTATGTTTGCCTGTTGGAAATTTTTGAGAAGTTTTGTTTGCCTATCGCACTTGTTTATATGAGTTTTCTTTTTAGGTCAATCTTTTTGGCTTTAAATACCATCATGCATTGGATGTACCAAGGAAATGAAATTACCACGATGCCGGAGGATGTTGTGGGATTTGTTTATCTCATAACAAACACAACCAACGGCAGGATGTACATAGGTAAGAAACTGGCGAGATTCAAAAGATCTAGACCACCACTCAAAGGCAGAAAGAACAAGCGTAGGTACAAAGTGGATTCAGACTGGCAGGACTACTACGGATCAAGTGATGATCTCACAATTGATGTAAACAAACTTGGAAAAGACAAATTCACGAGGGAAATACTTTTCTACTGCAAGTCCAAGGCGGAACTGTCATACGTGGAAGCACGGGAACAGTTCGCACGTAAGGTGCTAGAAACCAATGATTATTATAATGGCCACATCCGAGTGAGGGTGCATGGCAAGGGAATCCTCAAGTAATAAAAAAAAACCTCCGACAAGTAAAGCCGGAGGCTATTTAGAATTGCAATTCAATTGATCGATTACGCCGCTGTCTTGGCCGCGTTCTTAACTTCTTGAATTTCTTTTCTTCTCGCTTTGATCAGTTTAGATAATTCTGCCAAGGCCTTTCTGGCCCTTGTTGCAGAGGCTTTTACACCCTTATCAACAAACTTCCCATTCTCTTCTGAGTAAGTTTGAATCGCTGTCATGATAGCGTCATGTGTTTCATTTGACATATTTTTTTCCTTCCTATGTTCGTACGATATAATTAATTAACATATGTTTAATTTAAGCACACAAGATGTGGTTTTGTCAATAGAAAATGCACCTTTGGTCAATCTAAATGGAAAGTATTATCAAGAATACCGAGATTTCTTTGGTAAAGGAATGTTAGACCAATTGAAAAATCTTGGAAAATTAAATTTAGTGCCCTTGGAAAAACAGGAGAACAGTTCTAGGAGTAGGGTGGACGAAAAAGAAGGGATCATTAAAAAATTGAGAATACTTTTCATGCACAGACCAATTACAAAGACATTGGAAAAAAAATTTAATACTGATTTGAAATTTGAAAGTGTTGACATATGGCTGGATAATATAGGATATTACATGGGGCCACACATCGATGATTCTAGGATAAAACTTGCAGTTCAAATTTATTTGGGTGATGATAACATAGGCACGTCCTTATTTGATGATGATAATAATGCATTGAAAACTTTTCAGTACGAATCGAACACAGGATATGCTTTGTTGAACACCAAAGACAGCAGGCACGGACCTGCAGGCGAAGTTACAAAAGGAACAAGAAAGAGTGTGTATGTCAGGTATAGGTAGTTTGCAATTAGAACACCTCGATAAAAAATTATTGCCTTTAGAAGACAAACATCTAATCGGTCTTAAGCAGGAATGGTACGATAATCCACAGAAATCCATCTCACACGATGACTTTGTTGCCAAGGCCAGCGAATGGTTCAAGTCAACCAAATTAAATGATCTACATGGCTGGGACAGTTTTCCTTGTGTTGATATCATTATGGGTTGCACACACTTCATAGAAAGTCTTGCAAGTAAAAATAAGTGGAACATACAAGTGCTTGATAGAGATTACGCTTACTATCGTTTGATGGGAAAACAACCAACAAATCCGGGACAACTTAAACCTGGGGTACCTTTGATAGTATCATTGCCAAATTATTATTACGGAGATAGACCAGAATGGCAAGATGTCTTAAAAGAATGCGAAGAGAAAAAAATCGATATCCATATCGACGCCGCTTGGATGGTAGCCGCAAAAGGTTTTAACTTTAATTTTGATCATCCTAATATTAAATCATTCGCGATGAGTATGTCCAAGTACAACTTGACGTGGAACAGAATAGGGTTGAGATGGTCCAGGCAAAGAAGCATGGACTCATGCACTCTCATCAGTTCCCAACGAAAGTACAACGAACTGACCACTGCTTGTGGTTCATACATGATTGACAATATTCCGCGTGATTATGGTTGGGAAAAATACGATGACACAGTGACCAAAATTTGCAACAAATTAGATCTTGAACCGTCTATGTTCTTTTATGTTGTAAAGGATAAAGCACAACAACTATATTCTACAGGAAACGTATTAGGTAAGATTACACCATGATTTCTACGTAATTTGCGTATTCTTGGAGCCATTCTCTTCGGAAAAACAGTCGCTTTACCAATTTATTTTATTACCAATTGATAGCAAATAAGTTATAGAATCATTTGCCCATATGTCAAACAGCATATAAGAGTGTTTCGACAATCTGTCGCCGACTTTTATTTGGTAATTTTGTACGTTATCAAATGATACTGGCAAATTATTTTTATTGATAGCAATTTTAAAAACTTTTTGCATGTTTTCTGTATTGATTTCAATACCGTCCATGGTCACTTTGGATATATGGCACTCGGTGGACTCTGTGTTGGTGGCGTCTATCAGAAATTGATCAGGTGCTTCGACCTCGATCGATAACCTTTGTAGGTTGCCTTCGGCGTTAGAACTTACCAACGATTCTAGTCCCGATTTACAAAACACCTTTGGATCACTATTTTTAAATTTTCCTGAGTGCTGTAGGAAAACCTCTACCAAAATTTGTCTACGTGGAAACCACATTGTTTTGCCTTTTCATAAAGTTTGTTTGCGTGTACCTCACGGGCTTCACGACCATCGTTGAATCGTTTTAGATCTACATCACGTGAAAGTTTTGTACCGTCTAATATTCCCAACAGTGTCATCTGGACACGTGTGATTACAGACCCTGCGTAATTCTTGTGTGTTTCGAACCACTGTAAAGCATCTGCATAGTCTTCTTGTGTCTCGGTATGGTAGGCCGCGATCATCAGCAGATCGATCTGTACGCCATGTGCCTTACACTGCACTAAGTGATCATCGAGATCTTCGTTGGTAAAGTTTTTGCCTAATTTTATTCTTGCGGTAGAACTTAGACTTTCAACGCCACATATTAATCTTCCGTTACTCTCTTTTATGTCATTGAAAAGTAAGTCCGTGTGCCTTCCTTTTTTCCTGATTATAAAATTTCCATTCCAGTGTATTTGTTTACTGAAGACCTTGCCTCTGTTATATTGTGCAATCATCCTTATAAGTTTCGTAAATTCGACTAGGTTACCGTTTGAAATACTGCTGGCAAAATCGAAACGATATATGTTGTATTTTTCTATAAGTTCCTGCATTTGTGAAAACACATTTTGTGCCGACAGGTATTGGAATTTCTTCCAAAATTCGATCACGTCGCAGAACTCACATTTCTGCACACATCCTCTGCTGTCAACGATTGGAAGTCGTTTGTGTTCGTAGTTGAAAAAATCATAGTGGTCATAATTTGGGGTAACGATGTTATGAAATTCTAGATCCTGTTGTGCAACTACATTCATATTAGATTCTTTGATACCCTCCTTGAAATAGGCGATTAGATTGCTAGTGACATCGCCAACGATGAAGTGATCTATTAAACCTGAGGATCTGAGGCTTTCGGGAAAACTGACGTTCTTTTTCTGTGACAGTGTGTACAGGCCGGGTCCTCCGATTATGATTTTAATTTTGGGAGCGATCTTTTGTAACAAGTGACACAGCCATACAGTAAACACTTGGCTGTCATGGGTGAAAAGACTCAAACCTATGTGTGTTGGTCGGTGTTCCAATATTTTTTTCGCATAATGATACAGCATGTCTGACAACGACTTGTAAATTTTTGCATCTATTTTTTGATGGTAAAAGAAATCCAGATAGAGATTTCTTAGTGGATCATTTTTTATTTTGTTGTATATTTCTATGTTAAGATCAAGACCAACACAATCCACGCCGTGATTGTTTAGTAGGGCACTGAGGTACGCTGGAGAACTTATCGGGGTATTCCAGTCAATAAAAGGTATAGTGGTAATAACTACTTTTAAGGGCGATGACATAATGTATAATTATACGATGATATCAACGTCGTTTGCATAATTTGTGAAGCCATTCTCTTTTACAACTTTCAGCACACTGTTCACCCTACTCACTAATTCGTCCTTGTGGGATATCAAAAATATGTTTTTCTTCTGTGTCCTGCTCATGTCCTTCAACACCGCCATTGAACTCTCAACACCGGATATATCCATGCCTGCGTCTACAAGCTCGTCAATGAACAGCAAGTTGATCTGTTGATAAAGGCTCTCCCACACATCTCTGAATGCCCAACTCAGACTCAGGATCAATCTGTTTCTTTCGCCCCTACTTAAATTATCGAAGTCCAGTTCCCTGCCCAGTTCCTCGATACGCACACTTAGGTCTGATTGGAAAGTGACTGTGTGTGGTAGTTTTACCTTACCCAGGAAGTATGCCAATCGTTGGTTCAGGTATGTCAAGTTCTGTTCTATGATTCTTGTCCTTATGAACGAGTCTTTCGCTGTCAGCAATTTGTACAAGAACTCCTGGTGCCTGTGCAGGTCCTCCAGCTCGTTGGCCTTCTCGTAGTCCACTTCCTGTATCGCGGACTTGGTCATCTCTGCTATCTGTTCTGCGTAAGTGTCTTCTTTTTTCTCTGTCTGTTCCAACTGTCTCTTTAGGTCCTGTAACGAGCCCTTGTGATTGTACGCCTCGTCTATGGTGTCATAATACGTCTCAGGTACCTGTCCGAGATCTCCCACCTCATCTATGCCTTCTTGTATTTTCGCAAGATCTGATTTCAGTTTCGTCACGTAGTCAGTGGATTCTGTCAGTTGCACTTTGAGTCTGTCCACGAGGTGCGTGTGCTTGTCGTCGTGCAGTTCCTGTTCGCACGTTGGACATTTCTGTTGTTCCGCGTATTCGAGATCTGTATTTGTCTTTGTCACAGTGCTTTCCGCTTTTGTCAGGGAATCCTCATGATACGCTTTCTCCTTCTCGAGGCTCCTCAGCATGGTCTGTAGTTCATTCCTCTTCTGTAGTTTCTTGTGTTTCTCTATCTCGATTTCACTGTCCACTTTTTCCAGTTCTGCAATCGCTTCTTTGAAACTTTTTATGTCTTCATCTTTCTGACTTACCCAAGCGTTTGATCTTATTTTCAAACTTTCTATCGACTCCTGTATCTTTTCATTCGAGGCAACTTTAGCGTCTATACGCATCTTCTCTTCCGTGAGCATTTGTTTTGTTGCCTTTTGTTTTTCTTTCAACAGGTCTGCTTTCTGTGAGAGTAGTGTTATACCCAGCAGTTGTTCTATTATTTCTCTCTGTTCTGCCTGTTTGGTGGAAAGGAACGGTTGTGTGTACGTGTTAAGTGCAATTATGTTCTTGAACATGGAATGGGTCATACCCATCAGTTTGTTTATTTCCACTTGTGTTTCTCTGTTTTCACCTTGTGCTTCGTTGCTCTCTGTTTTTTGTTCTATGTCATTGGCATAGAATCTAAATATCTGCGGTTTACGTCCTCTCTCGATTGTGTAGGTTATTCCGTTTTTCACAAACTTAACACTGACCAACATGCCTTTCTCGTTGGTCTTGTTTACAAGGTTGTCTCTTCTAATGTTTGTTAGTGCTTCGCCAAAAAACACATAACTCAATGCATTGATGATAGTAGTCTTACCGGTACCGTTCCTGGCACCCGCGTCATCACCACCTAGGTCCATGTTCTCACCGATAACAAGCACTAGGCTTTTATTGGAGAAGTCTATGGCTTGGGCCTGGTTGCCCACACTCATGAAGTTCTTGACTGTTATTTCCTTAATCGTTAACATTCTTTTTCCTACGTTTCTTTTTGCCTACGTTCTCTATTGCCTCATAAACTTCCGGAGGAGTTGAAAGTGTGTGTTGTTCAACCCATCTCTTATATCCTTTCAACCACTCCTCCTGTGTTACAGGTTTTGCAAGTTGGTCCAAAAGTGATTGTTTAGTTACAGGTTCCTCGAAGTCACCTTTCAAAACTTTTATCAATTTCTTTTTACTAATCGTTGGCATAACTTATTTTTAAATTTTCCTTATCTATGCTTTGCAAATCGTCTTTGTTTACAACTTCTCCAATTTTGGCCCAGCCATTATATTTTAACATCTCTTCCTTGGTAAACATAGTGATTTTATTTTCTTCATACCACGAAAGAAGGTCATCATCGGTGTTACAGGTTTGATTGCTAAGGCTTATCAAAACGTCACAAACAATTTTATTGTGTATCCTGCAGGTCTGCGGCAAGTCACTGATGTCATTCTGCAACATGCACACTTCCGGTGATTTTCCAACATGTGGATATCCTAGATACACGTCGCCATGGTTGATTGACTTTTTGAAGGATTCTGCGTCGTCTGGCATATCGATCGATATTGGCTTCTTTTTATAAAACTGTCCAAGGCTCTCGGACCACACAATTTGGATGTGACTTGCTTCACTGCCATGGGATTCCTTGACGTGCAGGTCGTTGTGTATACTTTGCAAAAGGTCAGCCTTGTCTTTTGGTGCAGTTTCTATGTCCTTGTGCATCATGTTGTAATCTGCTTGAGTGCTTGGATTGGTGGGCCAATCAAAACCAAATAGTCTATTTGCTTCTTTTATTTTGTTGGCAAAGTCGCCGTCGCTGATCCCGGTGTTGTGTATTATTTGATCTGGAGCGATATCGAGGCTCTGATAAAGTTCCAGCCATTTCCTTGCCAGTGCATTGTCCATCAGTTTTATTTTTATATTGCTAACTTGTAACATCCAGGTCGTTGTAAATTGCTGTTAGTACGTTTTTGTCATAGACTTCTGAGTCCACACCCTGTAACTGTTTGATTACGATCTGATCCACGCTGTCAAACTTCTGCACTTCCACCAATGGTTGCTGTGCGTTGTCCACCTGTTCCGGGATCAGTTGTAGTTCCCTCAGTTGATACTTGTCTATGAATGTTTCCCTCACGAAGTTTGCTTCCTCGTATGAAATTTTTATATCAAGTGTGACCCTCACATACATCTTTGGTTTGAGATACTTGTCTGGATCTTCCAATAGTTCTGAAACTTTTATCGTGATGTACCTTGGCATGTCTGGCCAGTTGACGAACTTAGGTTCCCCTCCGTATTCCAGTATCATCATGCCCCTGTCGTCATCCCAGGCATCTGCGTAGTTGTGTGGGAAGGCGTTGCCCATGTATGTAACATTCTTCATGTACTGCCTCTTGTGGAAGTGTCCTGAGAACACCTTGCCACATCCTGCGAAGTGATCAGTTTGTATTCCGCCCACGTCAGGCATCTCTACCATGGCGTTCATCTTGAAGTAGGGCAGTTCGAAGTGTCCGAACACGTATTTCTGTTTCATCTTTTCGATCTTCTTCCATTCGTCTTCCACGATCCATGGAAGTATGGCAACATCATCCTCCACTAGCCATTCGTTGACAATGTGTATGTTTGGAATGTTCCTGATGTACTCCATGGAATTGATTTCTCTCTTGTCTCTGTAGTACAGGTCATGATTGCCCATTATCACGTACACTTTCTCGAATGCCGCACCCAGTCTCTCCATGTTGGAAACTGTGTAGTTCATCGTGGAAACGTTTGTTGCTGATCTGTGATGGTGCCAGTCGCCAAGGAATATGCAAGTCTCACAACCTTCTGCCTTTGCCTGTGCTATGAACCACTTGACGAACTCCTCACAGTCATCGTTGTGTATACGACTGTTGCCTTTGAGTCCGAAGTGTATGTCCGTGAAACAGGCTACCTTTTTGAAAAACATATTTTTACCATTTCTTCTTGACTACGGGTTTATGATTGGTCATGTCTATCTTGTTTTTGAATTGCACGTCGTCAAAATCATCAGAGTCCAGTTTGCCTTTTTTCTTTAAAGTCTTGTTTAACTTCTTTAAGGTGGTCTTGTTGACCTCATGCACATCACCGTGTGCGGTCTTCATTCTCTTCTGGTATGACGGTCCTGCGGTCTCATTCTCATTCTGTCTCGTGAAACTGGGCATCATGCCGTTGAACTCCAACAGGTCGTCCCTGATCGCTTGGTTCTTTTTCTCGATGTTCAGTATCCTCGTGAAACTGTTTGTGATCGCCGCTGTGTAGTATGCGAATGGGTTGTCTGATTTTGATTCATCAAACTGTAATCCTATTTGACTCAATTGCATCAACGCCTGAGATTGCATCTCATCATTGTATGTGTAACCTCTCCAGTTGGCCCTCGTTCCATATCTTTCACACAACTTCATGTACATCATGGCCAGTTGGTTGGTCATCTTTCCATGGTCCACTGAGAAGTGTCCGTTGCTCATTCCACCCACCCAGTGCGACTTTCCCACACAGACCAGTTTGTCTTTTTTGTCGAACCTGTAGTGTTGGAAAGGAGGGAAGTTTACCTTGCTGTGATGATCCGCTGTGGTCTTTGGATTCTTCTTTCTTTGGTCGTCCATGGGTATGTGATCGAACATCATGACCCTAAAAATCAGATCAGTCTTCTCTATTTTTCTCGGACTCACTGTGTAGTCCACTAATTTTATCTTCTTGAGTCCTGCCGCTTTGGCCTCTTCCCATGCTTCCTGTGTGAGTCTCTTGGCCTTGGCCTTACGTGCCTGTGATACAGCCGTAGCATTGACTTTCTTTAGGTTGGGTACAATTAGGTCATACTGTGCGTCCTCGGGTGTGACGTATGAACAGTATGTGTTCTTGCTGGCATGTATCTGTAGTAGCAGATCTCTGTTGTTTAGGTACTTTACTCTCTTCATAATTCTGTCTCTTTATATTAATGTAAGTGACCACAAACAGGTCTGTTGAATCGTGCCGTATGGCGAATTAAGTGTGCCTAGAATAATGCCTATAAATATAGTTAAAGTATACGAAATTTTACAAAGGAAAGCAACCATTAAGATATGGCATTTGGAGAAATAGGAAAAATAGTCAAGAACGTGGGATCTGGTATATTCAACCGTACCCTGGGCAGGCTCACGGGTGCCGGCATTTCCACGGACTCTAGGATAGTGCAGGCAAGGGCCAAATGGTCTGGACGTAATGACAAAACAGACTGGCGTGTGAGACTACAGGTTCCAGATGGACCATTAACGAAATTTTTTGATTTCAACAACAATCCCATAATGCAACCTTTGGCCGCATCGCAGGGAATGTTCTGGCCATTGACACCAGCGGTTGTGATACAGCATTCAGCAAACTACAACGCCATGGATCAGGTGCACAGCAATTACCCACACCAGGCATACCAAAATTCACAGGTGGATTCATTGAACATCATTGGCGAATTTCCTGTACAGAACAGTGACGACGCCAAGCATTGGGTGGCCACGGTCAACTTCCTAAGGACAGCGACCAAGATGTTCTTTGGTAAGGAAGATGGCATAGATGGACTCAAAGGCAATCCACCACCGATCATGCATTTGTTTGGTTATGGAGATCACATGTTCAACAAAGTGCCTGTGGTCATAAACACATTCAACGTGGAACTGAGGCCAGGCATTGACTACATCTCTACCAAACAATCGAATTCACCTTACAGGGAATCAAATGGACCGGATGCAGGGTTTGATGTGACAACGGCCGAAGGCGCATCGCAGACCTGGGCACCAACACTGTCAAACATATCAGTGCTGGTGACACCAATCTACAGCAGAGATTCAATTAAGAACTTCTCAATGAAGAAATTCGTTCGTGGAGAGTTGAACGGCAAGGGTAGCAACGAGGTAGGATTCATCTAATGGCCAAGTACTCAAACACATCACCGTATTTTGAAACCAGCGAGGTAGCAGACTACCTGGACATCTTGAATCCAAGGACGCTGACGGCGGAAGACGATGACCAGAGTTACACCATAGAGAGAACATACGCCTACAGACCAGACCTGTTGGCCTATGACCTTTATGGCTCACCGAGGCTTTGGTGGGTGTTCGCACAGCGTAACCCAGACCAGATAGAGGATCCCATTTACGACTTCAAACCAGGAGTTACGGTTCAACTGCCAAAGAAAGAGAACCTGCTCAAAGACCTGGGGATATAACGAATGGCAACTAGAGCCGACAAATACAGGAACTTCGATGAATCAGCGTACCACGCCAGGAAGGCCAGCATCAAAAAACTTCCGTTACAACCGGATCCCAACGTGTTGCACAAGTTCGCATCTTACAACACCATATTCACGCTGTCTGCGTTGAGCCGCACGGAGATACGTAATCCCAAGCAGTTCTTCAACAGTGCACCACACGACATCATAGCAAGGAGTGGTGGCATAGGAGACGCCAACTTCTCGAGCCACAGGGCGGCATCTGCAAACAATAGAGAGAGTCGTAGAGATCCAAACAACGAGACAAACAAGACAATTGACAAATTAGGCTATGGAGCCGCACTAGGTAAGGCATCGAGGGAATTCAAAAAGGATAACGACCTCTACTTCAAGAATGTCGAGATGGACTCCATACCGGCACTGAACGACAAGAGGCGTCTGACCGGTGTGACCAACATCATGATGGAGTTGGTGGAACCGTCGGGACTGACGCTGTTGGAGAAAGTGAGGGCGGCCGCATTCAACAACGGCTTCCTGGATCACCTGGATGCACCCTACATGCTCACAATTGAGTTCAAGGGCTTCGATGAACACGGTAGGGAAATCAAAGAGAAAACAGATTTCATAAAGAGGGTCATACCCATCAAACTGATCACCATGGACATAGACGTTAACCAGGGAGGATCCTACTACAACATCAAGGCCATACCCTACGACCAATTCGCCCTTACCGACCAATACATGTATCCGAGGACCAGCGGTAGCCTTAGATCAACCGAAAAAACATTCAAAGATGCTGTGAAAAATTTACAAGACATATTGGATGAGCAGAACAGGGATGAACAGGCGAAAGGATACAACCAATTCCCAGACAGGTACGACATATCAATCAGCGAGGAGCTCAATCCTGGAGCACAACTTCCGTATGAACTACTCAGCCAGGCAGGAATGACACAGAAAACTGTCAACCAGGTGGCAGGGGAGGAGGAGTTCACGATGGAGTTCATAAAATTCAGCTCATCGGTGCACATTCCTAAACTGTTGGAGAATCTCATGAAGACCCATCCGGATTTCGGCGCCAAGAGTTTTGACGAGTGGAGCAAGGCAGTAAGCACACCGGGGTCAACAACATTTGATCCAAATGGTGCCCTATCAACATACTTCAAGTATTTCAGGATACGTACAGCCATCGAACCCACGGAAGACTTCGACGAGATACGTCAGACCAACGCCAAGATCATAAAGATCGTGGTGGAACCGTTCTACGTCAGTGCCTACAACCTGGCAACGGCGGGCATACACCAAGACAAGAACTACCAAGGGTACGTGGCCAAGGCCTACAACTACATATTCACCGGAGACAACTTGGACATACAGGATCTCAACATAAATTACAAGGTGGCCTACTTCCAGTCCAGACTGAAGGACCTGGAGGCCAGCGACAGCAGGACATTCTCACAGACCAACGAGACAGTAACAGAGGATTCAAACACACCAACCAACAGGAAGAGGCCAGATGATATGCCAGCCCATTTGAATCTCCTCCCCCTCAAGAGTGAAGCATCTCAACACAAGACCTCCCCCAGCAACAGGACGGGCAAGGCGAACGCCAGGATAGATCAGTTCTTCGATGCCATAACCAATCCGCTGGCGGACATGGTGGTTGTGAACATGACGATACTGGGTGATCCCGCATGGCTGGGACAGAGCCAGTTCATTCCGGCCACACCAGTGAACTCCAACGGCAGTTCCCAGGACAACAACATAAGATTCTTTAGGGGAGGTGTGAAGGACAACGTATGGAATCCCGATCTTAAATGTTTCAACTACGACGTGGCCAAGCCAATAACCAATCTCACGTTCAAGGTGCCACAGGACTTCGACGACAAGACCGGTGTGTACGAGATGTCATCGGCACAACAGGCAGTGTTCTCTGGCCTCTATCAGGTCACACAGGTGCGACACAATTTCACTGACGGTCAGTTCACACAGAATTTAACCATGGTGAGGTTCAACAACCAGGACAGCAAAGTTACCAAAACCACCAATCAAAAAATCACCACGAAAAATGGTGTGGTAACTAGTGTAAAAAATCCAATGGCACTAGATCGTATAAATGAAAATATTTGGAACATCAGAGAAGATGACGGGACGGCATAATGGCAGGTAGTAATTACTTAAAGGGACACGCATCAAATTCCGTTGCACCGGGCAATGACACCTCTTGGTCGGGCGAGAAGGCCGGACCATACATAGGCGTTGTAAAGAACAACGTTGACGCACTAAGGATGGGAAGACTGCAGGTCAACATACCCAGCCTCAGTAAAACAAATGATCCAATCAGCGGCAACTTGGTCACATGTGAATACCTGTCTCCTTTCTATGGAGCCAAGGATGCGAGACACAGCATACCGGGTTCGACTGACTACAAGGACAGCCAACACAGTTATGGCTTCTGGGCGGTGCCACCGGACATAGGCACCAGGGTGTTGGTTATATTCGCCGAAGGCAAGATGGATCAGGCATTCTGGATAGGTTGTGTGCCAGAGCCCATGACCAATCAGATGACACCAGGCATAGCATCAAGCGAACTGACCCACGATGCCTTGGACGGCACCTTCGAGGGAGCGGACGCAGGATTCCAAGACGACAAACAGTCAAAGTATGGTACAACAAATGTGCCATCTGGAGAAGTCAACAGGACTGTCAAAGGTTTAAAGCCAGAACAATTTAACACACTCAGAAGGCCCATACACCCATTCGCTGAAACATTACTCAAACAAGGATTGAGTGCGGATGACATCAGGGGTAACACTTCAAGTTCGGCACGTAGGGAAACACCTAGCCAGGTTTTTGGTATAAGCACTCCGGGTAGGAAGGACACTTCGACCACACCGGTTAAAGTGGGAACGAAGGACACGGAAGGCAGAGATTATGTAACAAGGAAGACCGGACACACTTTCGTCATGGACGACGGTGCCGCGGACGGCACCAACCAACTTACAAGATTGAGGACATCATCAGGACACCAGTTGCTGATGCATGACACAGAGGGTGTGGTGTACATAGCAAACGGGTCAGGTAACGCCTACATTGAATTGCAGAAGAACGGCAGGATCGATGTGTATTCAGGTGTTGGAGGGATAAATTTGAGGACAGAAGGAGATTTTAACCTTCACTCAGATTCAAACATCAACATGCACGCCAATGGTCAGATAAGGATGAGCTCGGCCAAAGAGATGATACAGAGTGCAGATGTCATATTTACAACGGGTCAAAAAGGAATATTCAACAGTTCACAGGCCGGGTCCGTGAGAACCTTTGCCAGGGACGGGATAAGTTCAGATACCAAAGGTAGTCAGTTGCATGGAGCCAGGGGAGGCAATATACACCTGGCGGCGTCTGGTAGAGGACGCACTGGCGGCGAGATACATTTAAACTCCATGGGCCCTAGTGAAAAATGGGGGCCATCATGGCTGACCCAGGAGAAGGTTGGAATGCAACTTCGTGAAGAAGGTGATGTGGAGTTGGCACACAAAGGCGTCAAGCCATTAAAGGAATTCACCAGGAAGACCAAGACAACGGTACACAGATTTGTGACACACGAGCCCATGTTCAGGGCCAACGTGATAGACAGTGACGGGATCATACCCGTGGACGCCGACGACAAGAAACAGTGGAGCAGGCTCGCCAACACGCCAGGCACTCCTGAGTATGTGAACAACAGGAACAGATTGAGTGAGAACGGTGCCATACGTGACGCCCAGTACCAGGCAGATGCACTGCAATGGGTCAAGCAGAAGATGGGAGAAAGCACCAACGCCACCAAGGCCAAACAGTTGTTGACAGAATTTGGAACCAAATACAATGAGATATACGGCATAACGGAAAAGATAAATCTGCCGTTCGACATAAAGGACAGCATTTCAGAGAAGTTCAAGGGAATAGATTTCAATTCGCCTCTCAAGGACCTTACCAGCAACCTTACATCACAGGTGGTGGACTCTTTCACGGGCAAGAGCAAGGACCTGTTCAAGGACAACGTGTTCGTCAACAGTGCGGGAGAACTGTTCACTCTGGGTAGCAACACAGTTTCAGGTATTACCGGCAACATAGACCTGCTGAACAGCAGTCTTAATTCTGTGCAGGGTCTTACCAAGAACCTGTCAGCGGGTAACATTGATGCAACCATAGCCAATCTCAACAGCATAAGCCAGACCTACACGAGTGTGGTGGGTGGTCAGATAGTGGGCATGAACCAGATCAAGAGTCTGGCCAGCAAGGCAGGACTTTTCAACGCCAGGGACGCCGCGAGGGGCGGTCAGACCTTCCTGGAGAACGTGGGCGGAAACTTGACTGATAAGATAGGAAACATAGGTGGCGCAGTAAAAAACTTTTTCAGTGGATTCAAGTTTAGCGATAGGAGACTGAAGGAAGATATCAAATTAGTTGGCAAGTCGCCTTCGGGCATAAACATATATTCGTTTAAATACAAGCAGTCAGCAGGAACATATGAGGGTGTAATGGCTCAGGAAGTTCCATGGGCGAGAACAATGACAGACACAGGATTCTATGCAGTTGACTACGGTAAAACTGATGTAGAATTCAGGAGATTGAATTAGATGGCATACGGAGATTCAGGTAACGGACTTTCAAACAAATCAGTGACCTTCAAGGGTTTCAGTTCACGTGCGGACAAGCAGAACTTTAAACTTTACGACTTCGAGGTTGCCAAGCAGGACCTCATAAACAGATTGAGTGTGCGTAAGGGCGAGAGGGTGGAGAACCCAGAGTTCGGCACGATCATATACGATGCCATATTTGAACCGTTCACCGAAGCACTAAAGGACGCCATAATTGAGGACATCACAGCCAATCTCAACGCAGATCCACGTATATCCACAGAGGAGATACTGGTAACAGAAGCGGACAAGGGAATCGCCATACAGGCCACTATAACCTATGTTCCACTGAACATCACAGAGAAACTGAGATTCAACTTCGATGAGAATTCGTTGTTACGCCTATCTTAATATACGCACATTTCGTAACACATAAATACCATTGTAATTACAATGGCCACAACAGATAGACAGAACAGATTATTAGTAGCGGAAGATTGGAGAAAAATCTACCAGGCTTTCCAACAGGCTGATTTCAGATCTTACGACTTCGAGACACTTCGAAGGACCATGGTTGCGTATCTGCAAGAGAACTACCCAGATGATTTTAATGATTTCGTTGAGAGTTCTGAGTATGTGGCACTTATAGATCTAATAGCCTACATTTCACAAGCACTTTCTTTTAGGGTTGACTTGAACGCTAGGGAGAACTTCCTGGAGACAGCGGAGAGAAGGAACAGTGTTCTAAGATTAGCAAGATTGATTAACTACAACGCCAAAAGAAATAAACCAGCATCAGGGTTGTTGAAGATAGATTCAATATCCACAACACAGGATGTGCAGGACAGCACAGGGACAAATCTTGCAAATTCAAATATAATATGGAATGATTCAGCCAATACCAATTACAGAGAACAATTCACAGCGATACTGAATGCGGCCAACCAGACGGGACAACTTTTTGGCAATCCAAGAGAGTCAGGATCCATAGGTGGAATTACAACAGAAGTTTACACTTTAAGTTCAAACCAATTGGATCTACCCATATTCAAATTCCAGAAGTCAGTGGGAGGCGTATCGAGATCATTCGAGATAGTGCCAAGCACCACAACAGATTCAGACAGCATATACGAATCAGCACCAGTACCAGGAACTGGTCTTACATACACTTACAGGACAGATGGGTCTGGAGACAGTTCGAACAACACAGGATTCTTCTTCCTGTTCAAACAGGGCAATTTACAGCAGGCAGATTTCACAGTGGACACGGCAGTGACAAACTATGTCAAATCTTTGGACACAGCCAACATCAACGACACTGACGTGTGGCTATACAAGTTAGACCAACTTGGACAGTTATTAGAATCATGGACGAAAGTACCTTCGTTGTCAGGTAACAATGCGATATACAACTCATTGTCAAAGACAGAGAGAAACACCTACAACGTGGTGACCAAGAACGACGACGCGATTGACCTTGTGTTTGGAGATGGTAACTTCTCAAACATTCCTTCTGGAAGTTTTAGGTCATACTATAGGGTCAGCGACAATGCCAAGTATGCCATACAGTCGTCAGACCTGCAGAACGTACAGTTGACTGTGCCTTACACGGATGCCAACGGTGCACAGCAGTCATTGAGCATGAGCGTTAGCCTAAAAGCCAGTGTTTACAATTCAGCCGCAACAGAGTCAAACGATTCCATAAAAGAAAAAGCCGCACAGGTTTACTACAGCCAGAACAGGATGATAACAGCAGAGGACTACCAGGTTGTGCCTTTGAGTGCATCACAGGAGATAGTGAAAGTGAGATCAGTGAACAGGTCAGCATCTGGCATATCAAGGGCAAAAGAGATCCTCGATCCGACAGGTGCGTACTCCAATGTTAACGTGTTCGCAGAGGACGGAATATTATACAGGGAAGAAAGTGTACAGCAGTTCACTTTCACATTCAACAACAGGAGCGACATACAGTCGACGATAGACACATCAGTTGAAGCAAAATTAAAAGAAGCATATGCTAGGCAGTTCTACTATCTGAAGTATGGCACGAAAGATGCCAGCACACTTTCGGCAACGTGGAATTCAACAACTACGTCAACTAATACCAACACAGGTTATTTCACTTCAGGTGGTGCATTGGTAATCGGAGATTCGGCAACATCAAACCTAAAGTTCGCAAAACCAGGTGCTTTGGTTAAATTCACTTCTCCAGACACAAGGAAATTCTTGAATGGTACATTGGTGACATCAACCACAGACAATGCCGAAGACAGAGCATGGGCTAAAATTGGTGCAGTGGTGCTTGATGGAGCAAATGAAGGAGCAGGAAATCTCGAATCGGGAGAAGGCCCAGTAACACTAAACAGCATAGTACCTGCTGGTGCAGTGGTGAATGCAATCATACCAAATTTGACCACATCATTTTCTGCAACACTAGAAGCAGATCTTATAGACAGGATTGAAGCATACGAGGAGTTTGGCCTAAGATACGATGTTGACTCAGAAACTTGGAAAGTTATCACGTCAACAAATCTAAGCACTAGTGCTGTCTTCAGTCTGGCCAACAAAGGCTCGGTTACAGGCACAAATGCAGACACAAGTTGGTGGTTCAGATTTACAAACGACGGAAACACTTACACAGTACAGTACAGAAAATTAGATTATCTGTTCGAATCAGAGTCACAGAATAAATTCCATTACGACGTGGAAGAAAAAATTTACGATTACACAACAGGGAAAAGTGTCAAGGACACAGTAAAAATATTGAAAACAAACAGCATTGTGTCGACAGGAAACAGTGTTGGATATCCTATTACTTGGCAAGTTGTTGATGTAGTAACAGAAGCAGATGGTTTCCAGGACAACAGGAAAGTTAAGGTTGGTTTCTTTGATGCGGACGATGACGGTGTTGTGGACAATCCTGAACTGTTTGACATATACGTTGAACCAACACTTTCAGAATCCACAAAATTC
>Ga0115545_1000715_pt1 | contig 17838 bp, 28 predicted proteins | sample COGITO_mtgs_1003_FD_87188 | JGI IMG/M metagenome (GOLD analysis project Ga0115545, IMG submission 87188) | Pelagic marine microbial communities from North Sea - COGITO_mtgs_100330 | ecosystem: Environmental > Aquatic > Marine > Epipelagic | place: Germany:Helgoland, sampling site Kabeltonne...
CTATAATCAACATATATATTACCTTCTGAATCTTGTGATAATGTATTCCAATTAGGATCTGTTCCTTTCTTCCAATCCTCCATTGACTTAAAAATTTGAGATCTTTCAGAATCAGGAATTAAAATTTTATCATCTACTTTTACTTCTGAGCCTTCTTTATAGCCCATTCTAGCTACAACTTCTGGAGCTTCTTTTCTTAATGCTTCAATACCTTTATTTGCTTTACCACCTTTAGCTTTCTTTTTTCTTTTTTCTTTTTTAATTTTGACAGGGGTAATAGCAATCGCAATGCCTTCCATTTGTTCTTTCATTGAGCCGTTTTGTTTCATTAGCGATTCTCTTTAATTATTTGTTTAACTGATTGGGGGAGTTGGAGCAACCGTTCCAGAGAACTGATCCTCCCCTGGCTGCGGAATATTTCCAGTTCCGATGTTGCCACCGCCAGTACCTGTAGCTCCAAGTTCTTGAGGTGACTGAGGTAATCCTCCATCGCCAGCCATTGGGGGCTGTTGACCAGTGGGTTGAGTCTCTGTGCCTGTTTCTTGTCCAACATTTTGCATACCTATTATTTGTGCCATAATAGCTGCTTCTTCAGGATCGTTGAGTATCTCATCAGGATCTAAATCTAAGCTATAGGCTAGTTCACTTATTAACTTAGAGATCTTAACAAAAGGAGCAATAGCAGGACTTTGTGCAGTTTGTAAGAACATAGTCAATCTTTGACTTCTTACTTCTTTTTGCATCAAGCTATTTGTTCCAGAGGCTTTAATTTCTAAATCGCCTTTAACATCCATATCCCCCTCAAAGAACTGCATATTCCATTGAAAGTAAGCTTCACCTAATGGCTTCAATAAGAAGTCATCTAAGTTTTTAACAACTGTTTTAATATTTAAACTAGCTGCGCCTAACAACATTGACATACCTGATGCTGTTCTTGTCATACTTTGAACACCTGTTTGTCCGTGACTGTAACTAGGTAGTCCAGTTTGTTCGTCTGCAAGCTGTCTAAACTTGTCAAACATCATCATGTTTTCGTTAGCTGTATTAGGAAACTTTAAACCGTAAATTGATTGTCCTGCCATTCCTGCTTGTCTACGGAAAACTTTTCCGGGATATATTTCCATTGATTGTCCACCTACAAGGGCAGACTCATCTATGTCAAATACAATCGAACCAGAAAGAGCTAAGTTATCTATAGCCATTCTAGCATGTCCGTTCATTATCTGTTGACTATCATCCATGTTTTCAGCAATGCCTATACCAAAGAAGTTGTATGGATTTCTTTCGTAAGGAAAAGCATGATAAGGAATACGATACGGTGTAAATGGATTAATAACAGCGCGTAATAGTTTACCACCTGTTACCCACGCATTAACCTGTACTTCGTCTAAATCATCTATTGTGTCGGGTAAGTCTATACCTACTTCTCTTGCGTATTCAGCATCCATGATACCCCAATACTCAAGTACTTCATAATTAGAATTATATTCTTCTTCTGTTCTAGCGTTATCTTTTAACTGACTTTCAAAACCTTTTTCTTCGTAGTTCGGACCCATTTGTAAACATTCACGAATGGCATCTTTGTCAAAGTAAGGCATGTTACGCAGTTGTCTAAGTTGACTACGATTCATTTTGTGACGATGAATTACATATTCACATTCATCCATATCAGTTGCAGATGGATCAGGATAAAAATCCCAACAACTTACAAACTCTATTCGTGGTACTCTAACTTCTAAAGGATTATATTCTCGTTCACCTTCTTCGTTAGTAGTCCACCTACTTAGTTTCTTGTTAAAATTAAATGGTCCTTTAACAATACCTGTACCTAACAACGCAGATTCAAGTAAAGCATTTCGTATTTCTGACGATCCGTTTGACTCTTCTATTTGATCATGGACAAGTTTTTCTAATCTACGTGCAGCTTCTTGTGCAGGGTTTACTTCTAAAACTTTTGGATCTGCGCTATAGCCTTCTTTTAAGAAACCTTTATCTTCAGCTTGATCTTCTAAACTATCTTCAAAGACACCTTTACCAAAAGTAGCTCCTGCTTTTAAAGCACGACCATCGCCTTCAAAACCTATATCGTATGGATTTTCTTGAGGCTCGTCTTCCATTCGATTGCCTATGTTATCAGGCATTTCTTCGTCTGGAAGAGACATTTCAATTCCTTGCATTGGGTTCTGTGTATCTAAATGTGCAGAAGCGTATTCGCCTTCTGGAACTTTAGTTTCACTAATACCAATCGGAAACTTACCAGTACCAAACATAACATCTACTAACTGCCCAAAGGCTGCTAGTACTTTTGTTTTAGTAACTTTTACAAAGACTCTAGATTTTTCAGACTCTCTAAACTTAACAGACTTCTGATATAAACCTCTGTAGTTTTCATATGCACGTAACCATCGTCTTTCATCTGATTGACGAGCATCTTCAGCTTGTTGAAATCTATCTTTAATAACACCGACAAGATTTGACTGTTGTGCAAGTTCTAAATCTAGAATTTTTCCAGACTCACCTTCCACATCTTCATAAATGTTGTCAGCGTTTAAAAATGTATTTTCGTTTTCTGCCATGTTTAATACCCAAAGGTTGTATCAGAAGGTGCGTATATTTCTTGTTTTAACTCTCGTATCCGATCATATGGGCTTGCTATTCTAGGTCTGCTCATAATCATATAACGTAATGCGTCATATGCGTGATCCGAAGCGTGAGTATCTACATCCTCTGGATTTGTTTTAGACAACGGTATACTTTGTAATTCTCTTATCAAGTTAGGACACGTATTAAATATTTGTAACTTAGGTCTACCGTTCTCTTTAATTTTTAAAAATTCATGTATTTGAATTTTACCTTGTACTCTGTTCTTATCTGCTCTTCTTAACTTGTGTCCTTCTTTCAAAAGAGCTTCACCGACAGTCGGTCCTGTAGATCCTGTCTTAGCCCATGCAGCACCGTCTAAGACACCTGAAACTGCAAAAGGATCTTCAAGTTCCATATTAGTTATTATACTGCCTAATTCCTCACCTGTCAAGCCTTTTCTGTATAATTCTCGATAAATTATTAAAGTTCCGTCATTAATATCTACAATTCCCCATAAACAACAGCTTTCAGCGGCATATCCGTAGTCAATTCCTTTAACTCTTTCCCACCCAATAGGTAGCTCAAACGGAGGAATTACATGGACTTGCGTATCAAATTCTACAAAAGCAGCTCCTTCTGCAACATCCCAATTACCTTCTAACAACTGTCTACGTTGAATAGGTGGTAAAGACTTAAGCATTTGCTCATAAATACCATCTTCCGCAAGATAAGGATTATCAGCTAGTTTTGCGGGAATAAACTTCCTAGATAATCCATCGTTACCTGTAAAACCTGTGTTATGTTCTGAAGGTTCTATGTATCTTTTCTTTACCCAATGCGAACCTACACCGCCCGGATTTGCTGTGCAGCGTAGGTATGTTTGTATTTCAGGATCAGTTGTACGAAGTCGGGAAGCTAAATAGTTCCAACTAAACTCTGTAGGTAGGTGGGTTATTTCGTCAAAGCCTATCCAAGAATAAGCTTGCCCTTGATAACGATATACATCTGCGTCACGTTCAAGGAAGCCAAACTCTACTTTTGCACCGCTTGGAAAGTTCCAGAGTTTTTCTACTTCTCGGAACTTAGCTCCTTGAAAAGCTAACGGATAAAGTTCACGAGATTTATCTATCATCTCGCGTAACTCTGGCATAGAGCGTCTAAGTATTAGTGCGCGGTGCGCTTTCTTATGTGCATAGCGTAACGGATCAATCAACATTGCGTATGATTTACCACCACCCGCAGCACCGCCATACAGAACATCTTTCTCACCTGCAGCAAGAAAGTCTGTTTGTGGTCCTTCGTTAGGATGAAATAAGACATTTTGTTCTGGCAGTATGTCTTGTACTGCTTTAGGAAGCTCGTCTAGCTCTGAAGGCAAAACAACGCGATCCGTCTTATCGGAAAGCTTATTTATTGTATTGGTTGTGGCTTTGTAAGACTTTCTAGCATTGTTTAGCTTTTCTTCAAGCTTCTTTATGTTTTTCTTTTTACGTGCTATTTTACGATGAACAGCATACTTGGCTTTTTGTGAAGAGGATACGTTGTAACTGCTACCTGATCCTAATGGTCTGCCTGCTTTTAAACGTGGTGTACCGTCTTTCTTACGGACAAAGTTACCTTCGCTATCTTGCAAGTAACGATCTGGGTTCAGTTCCCAGTCTTTCGCTTCTTTTTCCATACTTCTTATCTACATGTTTTTTAAGACCTGCGCGAGTAATTGATCTTTCTGTCTTATACTCTAACCAATCTACTGCTTCTTGCAAAGATATTTCTTCTTTAACAATCATCTCTTCTACTAAACCAAGTGCTTCTATCTGTTCAGGTATGGGTTTTAGGTATCTAGTTTCTAGATCTAACTCATAACCAAAAGGAATAGTTGAACTGGCTCGTTTAATATAACCGTTTTCTGTGTTCATAGTACTACGTTACTTTAGTTTTAGTTTTGCTTTAAGTGTTGCGTATAGTTCTGGCTTGGCTCTTTTAATAATAATAGCTGCCATAACAACGACTACACTTAGACCGATGATAAAATCCATAGTTACTCCTCCTCTATAGTTACGTCTGTGTATTCTGTATCTTCAATTACTACTGAATGTTTCTCAGGCAATATAAAAATACCCCCTTGCACATTGTGATCTACCTGTACGCGGTCAGTCTTAGCAACACCTACACGATCAAGTATAGTCTGTGCAGCGTGTAGCTTTTGACTAGCTTGTGGAATAGGTTTGTTACTGTCGATCATCTCTACTAACTTAAAGGCAGCTTTAGGTGCGGAACGCGCAAGCACATCTGAGGCTAAGTCGACTACTTCTTCTTTTAATGATTTAAGTACTTGATAGTGATTGCCTGAATAGCCTGCAAGTTCTGCTGCTTTTTTAAAGTCACCTTCGGTAGTGACAAGATTATCTAGGAAAGACTGCTGTTTTTCTGTGAGATTACGATTAGTTTTCTTTTCTGGCATTAAATTCATAATACCTACTATTATAAGGGTACTTTTAAAGTTTGTCAAGTCTTATTTATTTTTTCTTTAGGGCTTGACAAATGCTAAAATAAACTGTATAATGAATGTAATGGTCGGGGGGTTCAATACCTATAGAACCTAGCTAGTTTATTTCCCCTTATAGCGCAGATAACGCTTATAAAATATATCTATATATTGATCATTTATTATATATGTTTGTTAATATGTTCGCGGCACTGGTTAACACTTGAAAAGTTTGTGAAATGTATAACATTTAGATATATGGGGGGAGGGGGTGGGGTGGCACTCTGCCCGCCCTGCCTTGATTTTACAAGCTTTTCCAGGACTAGCACACTTTAACAAGTTTGTCAAGCTTTTTATTTTTTTTTATTTACTTGACAAGCTTGGCAAATTAGTATAGGGGGTAAAGTTTTTAAAATCTGGTATGCAATATTTTAAAATTGTATAAAATTTGTACAGTTAACATGTTAACTAATTTAAACGCGATTTAAGCAACTAAAAACTTACCCGCTACCATAGTATTAAAATATATTTATCTCAATATTGTTATTTTTTACTTGACAAGCTTTGCCAACTATGCTACTTGAAAATTAATTTTAAATAAAGCTTGACACGTTTTCTGTATTTGCTATTATCTAGTTTCAATTAACTATATAAAGGTAATACATTATGACTACTAGATATAATACGCCATCATTTAAAGCTTCACCCCGCGCCGTTGCTACTGGTTCAACTACTACCGCCCGCAATCCTGATATTAAGACTGTATCTAATCCGCCTATTATTGAGCGTAGATTTGAGGGTAATGTTCCAGTGACAGTATATGCCCCGCAAAATGAGCGTAGATCGTACCGCTTTAATAATGGCTATCAGGCGATTAAATCGGATGTTGGCTTCTGGATTGATCAACTCCGCAACGCTTAAACGCTAGGCGATCATAAACAAATTAGCCCGCTTTAATTAGCGGGTTTTTTTTGCCTGTAATATATGCTTAACATGTTAAATAATTTATAAGCGATTTAAGACACGCTAATTTTTTATATAGGATAGTACCTAAAATATATTAACTCTTTAAATAGGCATCTAACAGCTCGCTGTATTTGATTGTTAGCCTATGCCCTAATAGATTAAACTAATTTAAAAATAATTTAAAAAAAGCTTGACTTTTAAAATAAGCATGTTAACATGGTGGTAAGTTAAATAAATAAACAAGGAATTACATGAGACGGAAACAAAGACACTTAGAAAAAGAATTATTAACATATAAATATTTAAGTTTGTTTGTATTAGGTTTTTTATTGGGTTTTTATATATCAAAATTAATTTAAAAAAAAGCTTGACATTTAAAATAAGCATGTTAATATGGTTGTAAGTTAAATAAATAAGTAAGGAATTATATGACAAACATTTTTGAAAAAGAAAAAACAGTCACCATGACCAAGCAGTGGTTCGGCAAGACTGAAGAGATTCAAGTTACAAGGAATGAGTATATTGATACTTGGACAACTGCAGTAGCAGAAAAAGGTTACAGCAGAATAGTAGATTATTCTAACTATGACATAAGAGATGCACAACTCAAAAAGATTGAAGAGTTTACAGATTTTATGGGTAAGCTTGCAGGTGAGCAATGGGATAGAGATTATAAATTAGATAATGAGGAAGTTTAAACATGGAAATAGATAATGTGGATAAATATAAAAATATTACTATCTATGGTAATCTTCATGAAGCTGATAGCTTTATTGTAGGTGACGAAGAGCAAGAACATATTATAGATAACTGGAATCATGACGAAGATAGAATCTTTTTAACATGGGAAGAAGCGATAGATTACATGTTAGAAAAATATAATTTTAATGGTGACATACAGCAAATAGAGGTAGATTAATATGTTATACCAACATTACATAAACAACGCTGAGGTAGACAGGCGGGTGATGTTTGGTGGTGAGAACGTGACACTTGGAAAAATATTAAAAGATAATCAAGAATATTTTAACAAGCTTCCATCAAGTTTATTATCAGTAGGCAGTGATGCCAAGACTGTGAAGAGTGAAAAGATAGAGATCAAGACAGGCATTATGTATCTGGCTCAAGCGGACATGCTGACAAAGAAAACGCTGTGTGCTTTTGCAGAATTAGCAGGGTGTAAGAATGATTGCTTGATTCATGCGGGTAGATTAGGCATGAAACACGCGACAAGGGCTATTATAAGAAGGACATTGCTCTATCTTTATCAACGAGAAATGTTTGATAGTATGTTAAAGAATGAGATTATGAAGCTGTCTTTTGAACATGGGGAAAAACTAGCCATACGATTAAATGGTACGAGTGATATAGATTTTGAATATATTATAAAAGAATTTAAGAACGTGCAGTTCTATGATTATACCAAGATACTGCCGAGAGTAAGCAATAACAAGTTGAAGAATTATGACTTGACATATAGCTTCTCACCATACAGTAAGAAGTCTTTACAGCATGGAAGGGAAGCGGTCAAGAAGAAATTCAAGATTGCGGTTGCCTTTAATACCAAGAATAGTAAGGGCGATACGCTCAAGATTCCAGATAAATTATTTGGAAGAAAGATTGTAAGCTTTGATGACACTGACGCTCGCTTCCTTGATAAAGAAAGTAGTGTTGGGTACTTGACAAGGAAGGGAAGTAGTGTTAAGGTAAGACAAGCTGAGAACAAAATAAAAGATAGCTTCTTTATAACTGAGGCTAACTTAAAAGAGTTACAGGTTTAAGTACAGTACCTATTATAAAACTGTACGTGTAAACAAAAGAGGGTTACATTATGTTAAGATTATTTAGAGACAGCCAAAGCTATGACAAGAAGTTCTACCACATTAATTTATTTGGGTGGAAGTTTAGAGTTGCGACAAACACTAGAGGCTTTAACAAGTTTGGTACGTATCGAACAGGTCGAGGTCGAGTGCTTAACTTGGGTAGACAGTACATGTGCTTTATACCTAAGTCGTAACATAGAAGTCTGACCAACAATGTAATGTAGAGTTGTTGGTGTGACTATAAAAGCGCATCTACTGCAGGAGACAGACTGGATAAACCACGAGATAGTCAAGCAGAGCTGTCAGAGGAGTTGGTAGTCATCTTCATGACTAAAAAACTACCACATTTTTTAACAATAAAGAGGAAAGTAAAATGGCTACACAGATAAGAAAGTTTGAACAAGAAGCAATCGTTGATACTATTGCTGATAAGATAGAGACAGAGTTAAAGAGTAAGAGACAAGAGATGATTAAAGATGATAGAGACTACGAGTCTATGTTATCAGATTCAAATCAGATGAAAGCTTTGAGTAAAGATATTGATGATCTAACAGAGAAAAGAAACTTACTGTATGGTAGTATCTATGAACGTGTCCAAGAATGGAACGCTAGTAACAGTTCTTATGCACTAGATATAAACAGGTATCAAGGAGTCTTAAGTTTAAATCCAAAGCTTAACTCTTATCATTTAAAAGAAAAGATAGGTAACAAGGTTGCGATAGCACTCTTGCCTAAAGATGCAATAGAGAACATGGATACTATTATATCCAACATAACTAAGGAGTTTGTATGAAGTTTAGAGATGCGATAGCGATAGTAGCACCAAATAAACTGGCATGGTATGATGCTCAAGATAAAGATACTAAGTTTCAAGATGAAGCTAATGATTTATTAGAAGAAATGCCTAGAGCAGGATCACCTGAAGACAGAGGTAGTGCTGATCGTTACTATTATAGAAGGTACAGTCCTCATTACTATGAGTATCCTTTTGGCAAAGGTGAGTCACCTCGTATTGAAGAAGATCGCATGACACCTGAACAGATTGCCTTGTATAAAAAAGGTTGGGATAACGAAGACGAACGTAAAGAATTTGACTATGAAGAATTTATAATAGAGGATGAGGAAGAGGAGTATGAATGAAGAAGAGCTATACTTAAACACCTTGATAGCAGAGGCTGAGTTACAAATGACAATAGGGTATACTGCATTTGGAATGTGTCTTATGCTTGTTGTTTCTTTATGGATATACTGGAGAGTAAGATGAATATATTTTATTTTTATGATAGCCCTATACAATCGGCAGAAGCACAGCCAGATAAGATGCTAGTGAAAATGCCCTTAGAAACTGCACAGATGCTCTGTACTGCACACAGAGAGTTAGATGGAGATGAATATGCAGATAGTGTAGGACTTTACAAACGAGCATACTGGAATCATCCGTGTACGATATGGGCTAGAGAATGTAATGAAAATTACTCATGGTTATATGCTCATTTTCTAGCACTAGGAATGGAGTACACTTACAGATATGGTAAGGAACATGCAAGTATTATTAAGTTGGCTAAACCTTTAATGCAATTCCCTAAAAATATAAAAAGTGGTCAGATGACAACAGTTGCACAAGCTATGCCAGATGAATACAAGAATGATAACCCCATCAAAGCGTACAGAGATTATTGTATTAACGAAAAGCATTACGCTAAGTGGGAGAAAGGTAGAGACAAACCTAAGTGGTGGGTGAAGGTGAAGGAAGAGCTTGATGAAGCGCAAGCAATAGATGATTATTATATGTCAATAGCGGAGGTGTTATAATGGTAACAAGAGTATACAACAGTAAATGGAGAAGTAAACACGACAAAAAATTCCACACCTTTAGATGTAAATGTAAATGCTGTGAACGCAGACTAGAGGATGAAAGGTATCTACCTATAATAGAAGTAAAAGGAAGAGATTCTTTCAATATAGAGGTAGGTATAAACGGAGATAGGTATGAAGATTGGATAAGTTTAGATACCCACGAGGGAACTATTATACTTCAGGGAGTACATGTACTTGAACTATGGGAAACATTATTAAGATATTCTTCTAGAAAAATGAGAAACTGTTTCCAACACTTACTTACTTTAACAAGTCATGTAAAAGGAGAGAAACTTTTTGAACCTTTTAAACGTTCTCACTATAATATAGAAGGGGAAAAAAGTAATAGAAAACATTACAAAAAATGGAACAAGATTTGGGAAGCAAAAAGAACTATGCATTTATCTATTGAGGAACAAGAAAAATTTGAGGAAGAAACATGAGCTATGATAAACATGGTAGAGGAATGGTAGCTGTTAATCTCGTACATAACTATCTAATAAAGAAAGGTTATCAAGTCTTTAACGAAGACCAAAGTCAAGGTATAATTGATATGGTTGCTATTAACGAAGAAGGTGATATACTATTGATAGATGTTAAAGCATTGGCAAGAAGAACTGATGGAACTAAGATCAACAGAATATTAAGATTAAATCAAAAGAAACTTGAACAAGTCTTAGGTATTAAGATACAGTTAATATATGCTGATGTTGATACAGGCGAGATAGAGTTTAATAGGAGATAGAACATGAAGAAACCTAAAGGCAAGACAGTCATGGTTAGATACCCAGAAGATGATACCACTTGGCACAAAGCTACAGTTGGTACGCTACTGAGCATACAGTTTACTGCTGACTATGAGGTAGATGGTAAAGAAACACATGGGTTTTTCTTTTATAAAGATTATAAATTAACTTGGAGATAGAGATGAAAGTAGGACAAGAGATAGATGGTAGAACACTAGACAGTATAACTATGGACAGCAGCACAAGAGATATGGTTTTTTGGTTTGATACAGATAAGATAGTAGTCAGACACAACGAGTCCATTGATAAAGTTTTAAATCATAAATGGGAGACACAAGATGCAGGATAGATACGAAACACTCTTGCAAATTGAACAGGTATTAAGTAAGCTAGAACGAACTGTACCTGCAGGGTTACGTAAAGAGATAGGTATTTCAAAAGCGTTAGACAACGTAGGTAAGTTAATAGATGGTGAAACTGAAAAGAAACATGAAGAGTTAGAGAAAGAATACGCAATGATGCAACAAGCAATAGAGGAAATGAAATGAACGAAGACATATTGAATCAAATAGTAGATGATTATTATTCCGATTGTCCTTGTGTAGATACTAACCAAGAGAGTATCGAAACTTACGGCAACGATGATAGTATAGAATCAAACAAAGATAAAAATAGATTTGACTTCTGGTCAGAACTGTGATATAATCTTATAACTATTATAGATATGAACACTAATTATTATTAATTATTTTATTATTTTTATAATACTTTATAAAGTTATTGACATTGAGGGTGTGTTAGTGTATAATATACAATTCAAATCACGAACAAGATATGTAGCCCTCATGTATCACCTTCCTTTTTATCTTGTTTGTTCGCTGATTAAGCGAGTAAGTTTCTGGTCTTACGATAATATAAAACCAGATCTAATTTTTATAGCAACGAAAGAGGTAAAATAAAAATGATGTACGCAACAGGAAAAGCAATGTGGGCTAACGTGTCTGTACCTAACACACGTTTTGAACCACATAAATACATGGTCACTATCTTGACTGACGAAGACACAGCAGCTGACTTAGAAGCAGCAGGTCTTAAACAGTCTACCGATAGAGCAGGCAACGCTAAGTATGATGAGCCTGCGTTCATGTTCAGTAAGACTGCGATACGTAAGAAAGATGGTGTCGCCAACAAAGCTCCAAAGCTAATTGATGCTGATGGTAATCCTTTAGATTGTTTGATTGGTAATGGTTCTAACATTACTGTAAAGGTTAGACCATACAGTACAGCTTATGGTACGTTTGGAGAGTTAGTCGCTGTTAAGGTTAACGAGCTTGTTGACTATGAAGATGGCGGTGACTTGGATAACGAGGAGTTTTAAGATGGATGAACAGAAACCTTTTATTACTATTGATGATGTGCAGATTTCGGTAGAGGATTTACCTCAAGAAGCACAAGGTATCTTTGGTAGGATACAAAGATTGAATCAGAAGAAAGCAACTCTTACGTTAGACATGGAGGAGATAGACGCAAGCCTTAACTTTTTTTCAGGTAGGATAATTAGTATTGTTAATGAAGATGCTAAACCAACAGGAGAAGCTGATGAAGAATTGGTAGAAGGAGAAGACGCAGTAAAATCTAACAATTAAACTTAACAAGAGAGGCAGTACCATTCAAGAGAACATAAGAGATAAGATGGTAACTTATCCGCCTCTTAATTTTAAAAGGAGCAAAGCATGAGGGCAGAGTTTGACGAAAAAGAATGGGAGTTGGTACACCAACCTTGTCCTTTGTGTGACAGCAGTGATGCTGTTGGTATCAATAAAGACAGATCAGCAAAATGTTTTAGCTGTGATGAGTTCATGCCTAACTATGATGATGCAAGCAAAGGAAAAGATATGGAAGTAAATAAAATTAAACCACTTGTTCAGCAACAACAACAAGTAAATGATATAGCAGGTACTTATTCTGCGTTGACAGATAGAAAGATAAAGTTAGAGACTGCAAAAAAATATGGTGTGAAAGCACAACACGATTTACAAGGCAGAGTAACTAAGCATTTCTATCCTTACTACAACGGACATGAGCTATCAGCAACCAAGTGTCGTAACGTAAATGATAAAGGTTTCTTTCTACAAGGAACGTATAGTGACACAGGTTTATTCGGACAGCAGTTATTTAAAAGCGGTAAGTATATAACGATTACCGAAGGCGAATGTGACGCAATGGCAGCTTACGAATTACTAGGCAGTAAGTGGGCTGTAGTTTCTATTAAGCGCGGTGCGGCAGGTGCAGTACGAGATATAAAAGAAAGCCTTGAGTTCTTTGATGACTTTGAAAACATTATCATTGCATTTGATAATGACAAAGCAGGTAAAGAAGCAAGCACTAAAGTAGCTAGATTGTTTAAGCCTAGCAAGGCTCGTATTATGACGTTGCCTACAGGGTGTAAAGATCCTAACGATATGCTACGGCAGAACAAACACAAGCAGTTTACTGAAGCTTGGTGGTCTGCTAAAACGTACACTCCATCTGGAGTTATCAATGTCTCTGAACAACGTGAGAAGTTTCACAACAGAGAAAAGAAAGAGAGCGTACCTTACCCATACGAAGGTCTTAACAAGAAGCTGTATGGCATGAGACAAGGTGAGCTTGTTACTCTTACAGGTGGTACAGGTCTTGGTAAGTCTAGTGTTACGAGAGAGATAGAACATTGGCTAATTAACCAGACTAAAGATAACGTAGGTATCATTGCACTTGAAGAAGACTGGCGCAGAACTATTGATGGTATCTTATCTATCGAAGCTAACGCTAGGTTATATATAGATCAGGTACGAGAAAGATATTCTAAAGAAGAATTAGATAAGCTCTTTGATATTCTATATGATGGACAGAATAAGAATAGAGTATGGGTGCATGCTCATTTTGGAGCTAACGAGCTAGACGAAATTTTTTCTAAGATAAGGTTTATGATCATAGGTTGTGGCTGTAAATGGGTAGTAGTAGATCACTTGCACATGCTTGTCAGCGCATCTACTGAAGGAGATGAAAGACGTACCATTGATTCTATTATGACTAAGCTTAGATCTATAGTAGAAGAAACAGGTGCAGGTCTTATTCTTGTATCACACTTGCGCAGAATTGATGGTAACAAAGGACATGAGAACGGTATCGAAGTAAACCTATCTCACCTTAGAGGTAGTCAAAGTATTGCACAGCTTAGTGATTGTGTATTAGCTCTTGAACGTAACCAACAGTCAGACGATCATCAAGAGTCACAGACAACTAAGGTTCGTGTATTAAAGTCTAGGTACACAGGTGATGTTGGTATGGCTTGTCATTTATTATATGATAACGAAACAGGTAGACTTAAAGAAGTATCTAACGAAGACTTAGAAGTAGAAAACAACGAAGGATTTTAATATGGATTTAGTATTTGATATAGAAACAGACGATCTTAAAGCAACAAAGATACATTGTATAGTGTGTCAAGATCCTAACTCAGGAGAGATTTTTAAGTTTAAACCTAATCAGATTGATGAGGGTGTTAAATTTTTAAGTACTGCTGATAGATTAATAGGACACAATATTGTTGGCTTTGATATTCCTGTAGTTAAAAAATTAACAGGTACTGATCTGTCTCATATCGAAGCATTAGATACCTTAGTGTTGTCACGACTTCTCAATCCTATCCGAGCAGGTGGTCATAGTCTTGAAGCTTGGGGATACAAGTTAGAATATCCTAAGATTTCTTTTGAAGAGTACAAAAATTATTCTGCAGAAATGTTGAAGTATTGTGTCAGAGATGTGCAATTAAATACTCTAGTATTCAAGAGCTTACGTTTAGAATCTAAACAGTTTTCTAAGGAAAGTGTATTACTAGAACATGGTGTTGCAAAGATAATGAAGGAGCAAGAAGAGAACGGTTTTAAGTTTGATAGTTACTCTGCTGAGATATTGCTCGCTAATCTGAGAGAAAGAAAACAAAAGATAGAAGATGAAGTACACAATACATTTAAACCTAAATGGGTAGATGATAAAGTAGTTACACCTTATGTTAAGAAGGATGGTCAGTTATCCAAACGTGGATTGTCTGATGAAGAGTACGATAACTGTTTGTGGTTTGGTAACACAGATCCTTTCATGCGTAGAAAGTTAGTTGACTTTAATCTTGGCAGTCGTAAACAGATTGGAGAATACTTGATTGACTTTGGTTGGAAGCCAGAAAGATTTACACCTACTGGTCAGCCTATTGTAGATGAAAAAACTTTATCAGAAGTTACACACATACACGAAGCTAGTCTCATTGCAGAGTTTCTTTTGTTACAGAAACGTATAGCACAGGTTGATTCATGGGTGAAAGCAGTTGAAGAAGATGGTAGAATACATGGCTTTGTTATACCTAACGGTGCTATCACAGGTCGCATGACACATCGTAGTCCAAACACAGCGCAGATTCCTAGCTTACGTCAGCCTTATGGCAAGGAGTGTCGTGCATGTTGGACAGTAGACGAAGGTAATGTCTTACTAGGTATTGATGCGTCAGGTTTAGAACTAAGAATGTTATCTCACTATATGAAAGACGAGGAGTTTACAAATGAAATACTTAACGGAGACATACATACCGCTAATCAAAAGCTTGCAGGACTTAAATCAAGAGATCAGGCAAAGACATTCATCTATGCGCTTATGTACGGAGCAGGAGATGAGAAGCTTGGAAGCGTGGTTGGTGGAAATAAATCAACTGGTAGAAAGTCTAGACAACTGTTCTTTGATAATAAACCATCATTTAAAACTCTTAGAGATAGAGTTACGAGAGCAGCAGCAAGAGGCTTCGTCAAAGGATTAGATGGTAGAAAATTATTTATACGTAACGCACACTCAGCTTTAAATACTTTATTACAAGGAGCAGGTGCGATAGTTATGAAGCAAGCACTTGTTATATTTGACAAGCATTTACGTGAAGCAAACCTAAAGTATAAGTTTGTTGCTAACATCCATGACGAGTGGCAAATGGAAGTACCTAAACAAACAGCAGAACTAATAGGTGCGATGGGTGTTAGATCTATTATAGAAGCAGGACAAGTTTTTAATATGAACTGTCCTTTAGATGGTGAATATCAATATGGAGGGAACTGGAGTGAAACACACTAACTCAACACTAAATTTTAAAAAAGATTTAAAACGTGGTAGAATTATAGAAGAAAAAATACTTGCTACATGTAGAAAAAAATATCCTTGTTCTGTTTTAATAGAAGGTAAGTTTAAAGATTATGATTTATTCGTTCCTGAAACAAATAAAAAGTTAGAAATAAAAGGAGATTATAGAAGTTGTGAAACAGGTAATATCCTTATAGAGCTTATGATGTTTGGTAAACCTTCAGCGTTGCTAACAACTAAAGCAGACTATTGGGTTATCTTTACAGGAAAAGAAATATTATGGACTACACCAATAAAAATAGTTGAATGTATAACTATTAATAACATATCTTCACGAACCTTAACTGGTCAAGGAGATACTTCATCTAAGGTAGCTTGTTTAATACCTATAGAAAAGTTTAAAAAATATTGTTTTAAAATAGAGGAGCTGTTAAGTGAAACACACTAATAAAGATTGTAAGTTTTGTGGTGTTGAACTAGTATTAGGAACTAATTTTACCGATTACGCATATAAAACAAGTAATTATAATTGTAAAAAGTGTCATTTAAAATTACACAAAGAGTGGAGCAGCAAAACAAACTTAAAAAGAATGTATGTTAATGGTAAATATGTTTCTCAAAAACATCCATTATATAAAGCAGGAAGATATAAGACTTTTGAAGGTGCAGCTTTCTCATCTTTATCTGGCTATGAAAAATCTAGTGAAGGTTATGTATATGTTATAACTAATCCTTGTTGGAAAGGTTGGATTAAAGTTGGTATGGCTATTGATGCAGAGGATAGATGTAAACAGTATCAAACCTCTAGTCCTTTTAGAGATTATAAATTAAGGTTTAAGAAATACTTTGACGATAGACGAAGTGCTGAACAACAAGCACATAAGAAAATAAAAAATATTTGTAAAGATAACAATGGAGAATGGTTTAAAGTTTCTATATCAGAAGCTAAAGAAATCATACAGTCAATATGAAAAAACTAGATACGTTAGTAGAAGATATATACGACAAGCTATCTGTACTATCAGATGGTGAGTCACTAAACATAGACGATAAAACTATTGATGCTTTCGGTGAGTCAATGAAAGAAGTTCTTTCTCATTGGGCTAACCCTAGACCAAGAGATAGTGGTACGTTACGTATGTCTAACATTGGTAAACCTATGCGTCAGCTATGGTATGATATGCGTTCAGAAAGTAAGACAACTGAAAGAATTAAACCCTCTGTCTTTATTAAATTTCTATACGGACATCTACTTGAAGAGGTACTTCTGTTGTTAGTTAAGATAGCAGGACATAAAGTTACCGATGAACAAAAAGAAGTTTCTGTATCTGGTATTAAAGGACACATGGACTGCGTTATTGATGGTGAAGTAGTGGATATTAAGACAGCCTCTAGTTTCGCGTTTAAGAAGTTTTATAATAAAACCCTAGCCGAAGATGATATATTCGGTTATCTCCCTCAGTTGGCAGGCTACGAGGCTGCTATGGGTACAAACAAGGGTGGTTTCTTAGCCATGAACAAAGAGTCAGGTGAAATAGCATTATATAGACCTGATTCTTTCGATAAACCTGACATAAAAAACAAAATAAAAACAGTTAAAAAACTTATAAAGGTAGACACACCACCTGATTTATGTTATAATCCTGTACCAGATGGAGCAGCAGGTAACATGAAGATAGGTAAAGGATGTACTTGGTGTAGACATAAGTTTGAATGTCATGCAGATGCTAACGAAGGCAAAGGATTACGAGTGTTCAAATATGCAGATAGATATTCTTATTTAACTAGAGTAGTAAAAGAACCTAGAGTATTGGAAGTTACTAAATGAACGGAAGAAAAGCAAAAGCACTAAGAAAACGTAGTAAAGAACTATTAGTAGAATGGTTACGTTCTGTTGTTCCTGAAGGAGAAGATCTTACTAAGATACATACAGGAAACATACACGAGTTTATGCCTGCTGAAACACACATCTATGCTAATCGTAAGTTTTTATTAAGTGCTTATTCTTTACGTTGGTTTTATAAAAAATTAAAACGTAACCCTGATGCAACTTTATACGAGTTACTAAACGAACAGAATGTAAAATCTAGTACTGGTCATTGGGTTATCTAATGGCTAAAAGAAAACCTAGAAAAGTTAGACCAAGAGAAAAGAACGTACCAACAGGATACGATAGTAAGTGGGAGTACGAGTTGCACAAAGGTATATTAAATAACTGGAG
>Ga0115545_1000720_pt1 | contig 17822 bp, 17 predicted proteins | sample COGITO_mtgs_1003_FD_87188 | JGI IMG/M metagenome (GOLD analysis project Ga0115545, IMG submission 87188) | Pelagic marine microbial communities from North Sea - COGITO_mtgs_100330 | ecosystem: Environmental > Aquatic > Marine > Epipelagic | place: Germany:Helgoland, sampling site Kabeltonne...
CACATCCCATTAAATCTATCAACGCATCTTTCTCCCCAAAAAATATAAGCTCTTAGAACTACCTCTGTATCTCCTTTAGTTCTAAATTTCACGCCTTTTTTTTCTAACTCGTTCTTTAATTCTAAATAATTGTAAATTTCTCCATTATAGGTAATTGTATACTTATTGACTGAAAACGGTTGATTGGATTTATCATCTAAATCAATAATTGAAAGCCTCGTATGTCCAAAAACCAAATTACTTTGTATTTTTAAAACGCTTTGGTTATCTGGTCCTCTATTAATTAATTTATCTAGCTCCAAACTAAATTTTTCTATGTCAATTGTATTTTTTTGGTATAAACCAATTATGCCACACATATTATTTGTTTTATAGTTAAATGTCTAGAAATTTAACGGCTTCATGATTGTATTTTGGGTAATAAGAGTTTTCAATTATTGTTTTATCATTGATTAACTTCAAAAGGGTTTCGGATTTATCAGCAAAATAGATAGTTCCTTCCCTAATAAATTCTCGATAAGCTTCTTTACCATAGTTTGAAACAGTTATAGATTTCTTTTGAAAGCAATAGGCTTCATACAAAACTGTCGACCATTCTGATACTACAACATCAATATTAGGCACTAATTTTTCAAAACTGTAATTATTAGCTTCAACTAAACTGAATTTATTTTTTTTAATTCCTTCATTTAGTAGAAATTGAAAAATTTTATTCGTTTTATATTTTTCCCTTGGGTGGAGCCTTACATGCCAAAGAATATTATTTGACTGTTTCATCGCTTTTATAACAATATCATTTAATTCAGAATACTGTAAACAGTATAAAACATGAATGATCTCTTTATTAAAATTGATTTTCAAGGGATCATTAATTTTTAATAAATACTCATACCACAAATTTCCCCCTACAATTACTTTATGAAAATTTTGGTTTGACATCCATTTATCAAATTTACCCCTAAATCTATTTTCCCAAATCCAAAAATATTTTGGTAGCATTTTAAATCCTGATTGTGGAGCGTTATTCCAATTTGAGTAGTACAAACTATTTTCACCTTGTTGACCATGTTGAAACTCAATAGTATTTATATTTAAATCATTAGCTGCATTCAAAAGTGCCATGGCTGTAATATTGCCAAAGGACTTAACAAAGACATTTTTTGGCTTTATGATGTATTTAAGTATAAATCTGAAGAAAACAAATTTTGTAAAAAAATCAATTAGACTAAGATTAAAAGAGTCAATATCCACTGATTCGTTTCTTCTAAGGAGCTCTGAAATACCTTGCGTTTTTTTTCTGAGCCTTATCTTGAAATAAATGTTAAGAATTGGTTTTACCAAATAATAAAACAAGGTGATATTTAGTGCATTTGACTTTGGTACGGAAGGATCTATGTAGCCAAACTCAATTAACGCTACTTTTGGGTATCCGAATTTATCTTCAAATGGGCTAAAGTGCTTATCAAGCAAGCGGTTATTTATTTCAACCTTTCCTGATTTATCTGTTCCATAAAGCAAAAAAAGATTTTTTGATTTCATTTTCCAAAGTTCAAAAAACCTTAAAAAATCTATAACATGATGAAAATAACTCCTGAATGAAAACTTTTCTTTTTGACCAAAATTAATCGTATTCAGTTTTTTTATTATTGATACTCTTATTAATGGCCAAACATTTTTTCCTAGTATATTGTGATTTATATGTTTGAATGAAAATTCAACTTCATTAATTTTTTCTATTATGTCATTTAAATTTTTCAAAACAATAAAGTTGGTGTTTCGTAATTACTTTTAAATACATTTTTAGATGGCTTTAACGGATTTATTGATTTTCAAAATTATTTTTTTGTAAAATTCAAGTTCGTTTAAAGGACAAACGGGCATGGGATCTCGCTCTTCTAATTCACAATATTCTAAGCTATGTAGAGCTACTTTATGTCCCACATGCCAGCCTAATTTTGAAATCACTTCATCAAAATATGGCGTCTCTATTTTCTCTTCATACATGTTTGTAAATACCTCATTTTGATTTAAATAGGCATCACAAACCTGTTTTGAGATTTCAGGAAACAACATTAAACTTCCATTTAGCCAACATTTTAGATCTATTTCTTTAATTAACTTTCTAACTCTTTTCTTTCCTCCCCCAGCGACGATGACATCAAAATTAAATTTCCTTGACATATTCATTACATCAGCTGTAATTTGATCGTTTTTGGAATCCTCCTTGACCGCAATTACATTTGAATCTTGGAAAACAGCAGTTAAAAGTTCTTTTGGCCAATCGATTAAACTTCCATTAAATCCACTTACCAATTTCTGTTCATGAATCAATACTGGGATACCACTCTTTTTTGGAATAGCGAAAAAATCAATTAATGCGCTATCAATACCATAATATCTTTCGGGATATAACAATGAAATTGCATAAGGATTATATTTTTTGATCGCATTGCAATAGTCATTTAATTCTGAATTAGTAATTGTGTAAGCGTGCCCTATTATGGCTTTTTTATCGTATTTATTTGCCAACTGACAACATAACTTATTGACTTCAAACAATTCCTCGTCCGTTAATTGACGATACCGTGTGTTATAAGCCATAGAAAAAATAGCCTCTACACCTTCACTTTTTAAACATACAATCAGGTAATTTTTTAATGCTTCGAAATCAACACTCTTGTCTTGTTTAAAAAACATTGGAACAGAAAAAACGGCTCCTCTTAGTCCATTATCTTTCATAATTTTGATTTAATAATTTGTTCTACCAATCTAAAATCCAGCTCTGTATCTACATCTAAGGAAGCTTCTGATGAAATTTCAAATGCATTGGCGTTTTTATATAGAATTTTAGAAGCTAAAAAATTTTGTTTTGAATTGATATATAATGCGCCATTAGGGCGATAGAGTTTTTCAATATCCTGTGACCTTGTATTTCCTGTAATCATTGGTGAATCTTCCAAAACAGATGACCAATTTTGTTTTTTTTCCTCTGATTTGCGAAAGGCAAATTGAACTGGAAAATCGTAAATATTACATGAAAAAAGAGGGTGGGGATTTTTTTGGAAAAATTTCAAAGCCTCGCTAACTATTTGTTGGTCTCTTAGAGGGGACGTAGGTAGAGCCATTCCAAACCATTCCGTCTCAAAATACTCTGGTTTAGATAGAATCAATCTTTCCAACTCATCCACAACTTTTGTGGTATTTGAGGCTGTTTCAGCGGGTCTAATTTCTATGGTTACCTCTTTTCCATATTTACTTTCAACTAAATCACAATATTGTCTTGAATCTGAAGTAAAGATCACTCTACTGATAAGCTTGTGATTTAATAAAGACTCTATGGTATAAAAAATCAGTGGCTTTCCATTAAGTTCTTTAATATTTTTATTTTTTAGCCTTTGGGAACCACCCCGAGCAGGAACTATAAATGTGATCATATTTGACTTAATTTTTTTAAGGCGGTTTTAAAACCAGTAAAATTATCTAAATGCCCGTTCCAGATCTCAGGTATCCAAAAATAGTTTTTGTTGTTTAAATAGTTTTTTAGACGACTAAAATCCATCTCTCCTTCTCCAATATTAATTCCTTCTTCACCGGGGTAAATGGCATCTGCGATATGGAGATAATTAAAATGATTTGATACTTGATCCATGGTATCATAAAAAGAAATATTTAAGTGGCTGCAAGACATAAATGTATGGCTTATATCCATACAAAATTTAATATCAGACCAATTCTGGATATCAATCATGTCTTGAGGATTTACAAATAATCGATGAAATCCTTGACCTCCGAAGTGCCATGGAAATGGAGGCATCGTTTGAGGTAAAAAATGAATCCCCCTGTTTGAACACACTCGATTAATTTCACTTAACTTCTCAAAGGCAAAATCTTTTTTAAAGTTTTTGAGCTCTTTTGGATCATTGGTTGCTCCACCAACATTGGTGATTAAATTAATCTTCTCTTGACCCGTCAGACGTTTTACACTTTCTGCCCAGTCCATTATTTTTTCGAAAAGAGAATAGCTTTTTTTATACACCTCTTTATCCTCAGAAACTAAATCCAAAATAAATCCATCTTCAAATTGTTCAGGCGCGTGTACTGATAATGTTTTCCCTTTAAGGACTTTAGAATATTCAGCAGGGTCAATTTTTAAATCCGTAGAAAACATATGATACTCCAAAAAAGAAGGTTGAAATTCATTCTGAATGGCTTTTAAATCTCTAAATCGAACTGGAATCCCATAGTTTGAAATATTCTCAAACTGCTTAATCGATTTGGCTACTTCGAAATAAGACTTGGACAGGGGTTCGTTTGCGTCTAAATCCTTTGTCAGTGTTTTCCCAATAAAAAAATTTACCTCTTCAGTTGTAAAACCAACACAAGGGCTTGCGAAGATTAGATCGCTATACTTTAATTGAGTTCCTTTTAAAATTGGCTTTTTTGCATAGACTCCCTTTGATAGTGCTATCTTATTTAATCTCTCCCCTTGTGATATTGATTTTTTCTTAATCCCTCCAGTTAGCGCCTTACACAATGTATCAATATTGTACACCAGGGCTTTCATTTCATTGGGTAGTAAGGAAACCTTATGATCATTACCCTCTAATTCTTTATCTAAGGTAAAATGCTTTTCTACAATAGTTGCTCCAAGAGCGACAGCAGCTACAGGAATATGAACTCCCCTTTCATGTCCACTATATCCATAAAGCCCAGACGTTGATAATTTCTCCAAAGAAGACATAAATCGCAAATTAACATCCGAATAAGGAGTTGGATACGTACTATTCACATGAAGTAAAGTCGCCTCAATATAATTTTTTCTTAACCAAGAGGAAAGCTTATTGATTGACTCCAGTTGATGCATACCCGTACTAATAATCAGAGGTAGCGTGGTATCTATAAATTCACTTAGTAATTTATAATTACTCATATCAGCACTTGCAATTTTGATAAAATCGATTGGCTGTGTTTTTAAAAAGCGCGCGCTCTCAATATCAAACGGGGTGCAAATGACAACGAGGCCTTTTTCTCTTACGTAGGTAAATAAATCTGACAAATCATCTTGACTTAAATTGAATTTTTTCAACTGATTAACGGTGTAAGCAGTTGAAAAATCTGTACTATTCAAATAGGATTCTGAGAGATTTATATAAAGGTCATTTAACGACCTGGCTTGAAATTTTACTGCATCTACACCTGCTATTTTAGCCTCATCAATAAGTTGTTTTGCAGATACTACAGAACCGTTGTGGTTATTCCCAATTTCTGCAATCACTAGAGGGTTGTCAAAGGAGGTGTATAAGGTTCCCTTTGCTTCTATTCCTCCGAGATCCGTAGATTCAATTATTTTTACAATTTGGTTTTTTTCATTAAGAATTGGAATTGAGTTATATCTTGAAGCACTATTTAGGTTAGAATCAGTTACGTTTTTATCCAATCTTAAATAGAAAGGGGAAAAATTCCAATTTAGTTTTTTAGTTGATTTTAAATAATCTCCTTTGCTTAAAACAGCTTTTAATTTGTTATTTTCATCTGTTAAGAATATCGCCTTTAATGGATACTTTTCAAAAAGTAACTTTATATCCTGAATAGTATTCTTCTCCTTTACAAGGGAATGATTTACTGACAATATTTTCCAGTTTTTATTTACTAATGAGAACATTTATTGCTTTATAATATATGTGGGGATGTGGTAGTAACGGACTTTTTGAACTCTGGCCTTAAATTTCTTTTTTCTAAAAATTCTTCAATTGCTTTAGTTTCGCCAAGAACGGTACCATAGTCATCTAGCATAAGAATTCCTCCCGGAACAATTCGGTCGTAGACTAACTCAATTGTTTTTAATGAAGGTTCATAAACATCTACGTCAAGATGTACTAATGAAAACCTCTTTTGAGGGTTTTCATTTAACCAACATGGAAGAGTTTTAGTAATGTCGCCCTTAATTAGTTCGTAATTTTGTATTTTTTTTTCTTTAATGAGGTCGTCTAACTCTTCTTTGCTTATTCCTTCCCCACCGTTATTTTGAAATTTTTCTATAAAATTTTTGTCTTCTTTGAACTTTTCTGATTGTGGAAATTTACCAAATATGTCAAACCCAATTATCTTTCGAGAACTTTCATTTTCTAATAAATCTCTGAAATAAAGCAATCTCATGAAAGAGGTACCTTTGAATACTCCAAATTCTAGTATATCACCTGGTTTCTCTAAAATTTTTTTATAAATTTCAAAGTGATTTATTAGCTTACCGATTCTTCCTACACCGCAGGTTAAATAAAAACCATTTTCATAATCCCACTTTTTTTCTTTGTCTACTGTGTAATTCATAGTTAACTTAAATAATTATGCATTCGTAAAACAATTCGTTCTTCTCCTTCTTTATTAATCTTACCTCCTTGATGAAAAACATCTGAATCAAAAACAATTAGAGTTCCTGCTTTTCCTTCAACCGGAATAAGTTTTGAATAATCATATAGTTCGGGGTAGTCTAACTCTAGTCGATTTTTAACAACACTAAAATGCTTTCCAAAAAGCTTTAAAAGAACTTTTTTTAGAAAATTGTCATTTGGAGTGGGTATAAATTTCCCCCAAGCCTTTTCTCTTAATTCTTTTCCTAGCTTGTGAGAATTAGGTTGAATAAAAAAAGCTCCATTCTCTTTAGTAACATCATTCAAATATAAAAAATATTTCAATGAAACATTTCGATCAAAATGCAAATATCCATTTCTTCCAATACTTCCATCGAATTTATAGTCATGGGTAGAATAGATACTGTTAAAAAACCCTTTAGAGATTTTATTATTATAATTAAGGAAAAGTTCTTTCATCCAAGGCTTTGAAAAAAAAATTTTTTGAAGGCTATCATTTGGCAGGTGTTTAGGATCATTGATCGCATAAGTTGAGCCGAATGGGTAAGAGTTTCCAAATGTTTCATGATTTTTAAGCACCTCTTCTTTGAGTTCAACTATTTCGGAAGAGGATAAATAAGACTCTATTTTAAAAATTCCTTGATCTAATAAGATTTGACGAAGCATTTTTAAGTCAGTTAGTTTATCAATTTCAATACTTTCCATAAATATATTTTAAACTATTAAAAAAACTTTTTGCATTTTAACTTATCGGACAAATTCTTTAAAAATATCTGCAATTCCTTTTAAACTATATTTGAGTTAATTATCTACCATCGCTTTCCAATAAAATCTGGTAATTTTAGGTATCTGAGAATTTTATTAACTGTTGACAATATCAAAATCTGTAATTTAATTCTTGTCTTTTTGACTGAAGTTTGTTTTACCTCATTTTTAAACGATTCTATTCCTGATTTTTCGAGATAAGGTGGTGTAGTTTCTCTCTTTTCAATTACAATTACACTATCATAATAATGTATTGAGTCAACTGTTTTTGTAAAAGAATTTACTTTCAATTTTTTTTGGCGTGAGTGAAAAGCATTTAAATAATCAATAAAGTTTTTAGTATACTCTATAAAAGTTCCCCTCCTTTTGTAACCACCCCCAAAATTTAACCAATAGGATGTACATAAGTCTTCGCACAAATAAACTCCATCAACTTTAACATGATTAAAAAGTTCTTCAAAGCTTACTATTTGTTGTTTCATTCCATGTCCCCCGTCATCGATTAAAATATCTATTTCAGGGATTTCTTTTACTACTTGTTTTAAAAACTTTCTGTCAGATTGAGATCCAATAAAAACTTCTATATTTTTTTCTTCTAACAATTTACATTTAGGATTAATATCAATTCCGTATATCTTTGCTTTATCTCCAAAGTAGTGTTTCCACATTTGAAGACTACCTCCTTGAGATACACCTATTTCAAGTACAACAATCTCTTTATCTCTAAATCTATTAAAATGTCGCTCATATATGTCAAAATAATGACTCAATTTATGTATTAGTCTAGAGTTGTTATTTCTAAAATATTTTTCTAAATCTGACTTTTCTTTCATGTGTGAATTTTAAATAATAATGTGCAGAATCAATTGACTTTATAAATTTATGTAATTGAGATGTTTTAACTTTCTTTATTTTCAAACTAATTTTATATTATAATATAACTTGAGATAACTCCGCCAGATTTCCATTGCATAATCGGTTTATCTATGGTGTTTGATAAAAAATCTAAAGCTTTAGTTTCACCACCAAGTTTATTCTCATCAATAGCAATTATAGCGCCTTTACTTAAATATTTTTTTAAAATCATTAATGAATTTTTAGCAGTTTGATAATCATTACAATCAACATAAATTAAACTAATTTTTAAACCTCCTTTTGAAAAAGAATAGATCCCTTTATTTAAAAAGTCTTCTAATGATTTTGGAAGTGAACCTTTAATCAAGCTAACTACTTCAGAGAGATTGTTTTGTGACATTCTTAATTTAACGTCATCAAACGAAAAACTGGTATGAGCTTTAGGATCAAAATGTTTATTTGATTCTAAAACATTATTTGGATAACCAGAGAAAGTGTCAAAACCATATACTTTTTTATATTTTTCTTGATTGTTGAGTTTGATAAAGCTCCCGAAGATCATTGAATTTCTTCCAGAACCTGTTCCAAGTTCTATAATATGACCTGGCACATCTTTTATTAATTCATAGAGTCTATAATGACCTAATATGTAATTTATTGACTTATGATTTAAATCATATCCGCTCCATTCCACGAATAATAATTTTTGAATAAATTTTATAAATAAATTAAAAAGTTTTTTCATTTTTTTTAGATTTCCCATATAAAACGGATTGATAATAAAGATATTGTCCAAAACAATCCTGATGTTTAAGGATTTCAAACTCAGTGGGGCAGTACATTCTTAAATAATTGATCTTTGCGATTTCTAACTCTGATGTGTCAAAAATATTAATTGAGTTTTTACACAGACCCATTTTCAATGCACTATTATATTGCTTTTTATTTTTAACGCTTAAATTAATTATCGAAGGATCATACTTACAAATAGCATTTTTTGAATAAAAAAATTGAGAATTGTTAGAAATAAAACCCAAGTATTTCATGATGACACTTTCATCTATTTCTTGAAATGAATCAACATTTATTGTTAAATCAATTTTATTAAGACTCATATAATCTTCGCTTTTTATAAATTCAACTTTTTTAAAATCTTTCTTAGAAAGAACTTTTTTAAGATATTTACTTGAAAGCTTCAACATCCAGTCTAAATCCACTATATAGTATTTATTAATGTTAGGGAAACATTTAATTATCGAGTGAGTTAATCTACCAAAACCAGCGCCAATCTCTAAGATAGATTTAGAATCAGCTAAGACATCTTTTAAAAAGAAAATTTCTTCAACAGAAAGAAGATAATCCATGTCAACTTCTATTCCATAATATTTAATAGTGGTTGGATTTCCGAAATTAGTATTTTTGATTTTTCCGAAATAATATCTCAACCCATCTCCCTTCTGTATTGGACTATAATTAGTTTCTTTAGAATTAATAATCGTATTAGATATTTTTAGGTCTAGATAATTACAAAACTCAAAAAGTAAAGATTTATAATACCTTGAATCATTAGTAATTGGGCTCCAAGTTCCAAGTCTTTTATTAAATCCATTTATACTTCTAAAATCATCTAATAAGCCAATATTTTTGTATTCTAATTTTATTTCTTCCCATAAATTTGTTTTCATAACTTTTTAATAGAATTTTAATTGATTTGTAGACTATCAACTCAAACTAATTTTTATTAGACTTTTTTATATATAAGCTTTTTTATTTTTTTGATCTTATTTTTCTCTGACTTTTTATATGAAGGAAACGAGAATTTTAATTTATCAAGAATACTATATGAAACATTATTACCAAAAAGTTGGAGAATAATTTGTGTTGAAGAAGTAAAATCGATTTCTAAGTGTTTACTGACAAAATCAGAAAGAGGATTTTGATCATTGATTCGATCTTTAATTGATTCGATTTTTAAATCCCTTTCTAAAACTTTTGGATATTCCGGAAAATCATTATTATTAGTGTCCGACACATCAATCCCCAAAACCGATCCAGATAAATCCCGAGAAGACCTGACTAATGAAACACAATTTAAATTATTTTTAACTTTACCTTCTAAAATACTTACTAGCAATAAAATATAACCCCAATATCTTATTGGGGCTAAACTATTTTTTGATTCAATAGAATTAATTACTATATCAAGGGCCTTTAAAATTGTGCCAGATCTATAAATTATATGCGTGTTTTCTTTGAAATTATCAAATGCATTTAAAAGTCTTACTTTTTTATCATTATCGCTTAAACCTTTTTTGGTCCAAGCTTGAAATCCGTATAAACTTGTAAAATTTCTTTTCCTCTTTACCTGAATAATTTGTCCTGTTATAGAAATATATTCTTTGTTTTTATCTAAAAAATTTACTCCCATTTCTAATGAACTTGGAATAGCAAAGTCATCATCGCTTAACAAAAAAAAATACTTTTTTTTAGTGTGATTTATAACGAATTTTTGCATTTCGTAAAAATTCAAATTCGGCAAATGTAACCACTCATCAATTGCAGGAGATTGAATTTTATCTTCCCAAGTATGCTCTGATTGATCAACAATAATTATATATGGTAAAGTCTCTTTTTCAAAACTGTTGTAATACTCTAAAATTCTTTCTAAATATAATTTTCTTTCCCAAAAGGTTATGACTAAAACTAGATCCTTCATTCAATTATTATTTAAAAAGATTTAAGGTATTAGCTATTTGAATTTGAGGAGATCCTAAATATTTAAAACTCGTTTCTTTAAATTTTTTAGATGACACCTCGTAAGACAATTGATTCATAATCGGACTATCAACAAACTGTATTTCTAAATTAGGTACATGCTGTTCAATGATTTCTATAATATCGCTAACTCTTAAATTATTTGTTAAAACATTATATGTTTCGCCATGAAATAGATTGTTGTTTATAACATGTTTAATAGAATTTGAAGCGTCTTTGAGATCTAGATAAGGCCTCATTTGGTGGTAGTTGTCTTTCCAGACAGTAAGTGGAATCCCAAAAGAGGCCTGCCAGCAGAATTTATTTACCGCAGTATGGAATCTGATTCCTGGTGAAGTTCCATATATAGTTCCAAATCTAAAAATACAAGCTTTTAAATTATATTCTGAAATAAACTTTTTTACCAAAGCTTCCTCCTTTAGCTTTGTTTCTGCATATGGACTTTGAGGATTGAGATCTTCGTCGGTAGAGTTCTCATCAACGATTTCTTTTTGCGAACCGTATACACTTGTGGAAGAAATAAAAATAAATTTAGCATTTTTTTTAGCTGACGATAATGCGAGGTTTTCAGTAATTTTTAAATTATTATTTTCTACCTCATCCTTATTTATAATGCTTGAAGTAGCATCAGTAATAGCAGCTAAATTTAACACTATATCACCTTCTTCTATCAAATGTGAAATATCATAAGTTGTAAGGTCTTCATTTAAAAATTTATTTTTATTTAAGTCTAAATTAAAAAGCGAGCAATACCTTTGAGTGCGAAGATTGTCAATTATTATAACCTTTTCAAATAAACCAGAAATGTCTCTTATAAAATAAGAGCCAATGTGACCCAGACCTCCTGCAACTATTATTTTCATAAAACTGAATTTTTAAATTCTTCAAAATCTCTTATGTAATCATTTTCATCAAATGTAAAATCACATAATACATTCAAAATTGTATTTCTCTTTAAATACGTTTGGTAGGACCAAATTCCAGGAGGGATTAAAATAGCAGTATTAAATTCTTTTAAATTAAAAGTTATTTCGTCAAAACCATCGAAGCAATAAACATCCACATCACCATTTGAACAAAATAATAGTTGTGAACAAACTTTATGAGAATGAAATCCTCTTTTCTGATTTTTGTCAGATTTTACAGCAAAAAATCTATTGAACTTAATATTGTCTAAAACAAATAAACTTCCGTTTGTTTCAAAAAATTTTGGGATTTTAACAGTCTTTATGTCGCTTATTTTAGTCATTAAACTATATATTATTAAGTTTTGTTAAATCCATTAAGATACTAAAAGACTTAGTTTTTTCTTCTTCTGTTGCCACTTTAGGCAAGATATTTTTTTGCCTGCTACTGACAAAATCATAAATAGATTGTGATTGACTGCCAATATTCAGAATCCCGTTTAAATCGATATATTTTAATAATATTTCAGGCATTTCATCAATCCATATTGAACTTTTGAAAATATTGGTATAAGCAAATTTATGTGGAAATGGAAATTGTGTCATGGCTACCCTCAAAATTAAATGATCATCGTGCATCATTACGGCACATTCGCCTCCAAGTTTAGACCACGAATATTTATTACAAGGCTTAACAGGACTATACTCATCAAAATTTTCTCCAGGTCCATAAACATAGTCTGTAGAAATGTATATTATTTTTTTTTTGAATTTAATACACGCTTTCACAATATTAGAAGTTCCAATAATATTAGTATCTATTGACTTAACCGGATTTTTATCGTGAATAATCATTGGTCTAGTTAAAGCAGCTGTATGAACTAAAATATCAAAATCAGTGTTTAAAAATATCTCTTCCACATTAGAATAGTCAGTAATATCTAACTCATTTTTATTAAAGAAAATGTGGTTTTTTATATCCAATTTTTTTAATTCTGAGCATAAATTACCATCTCCTCCTGTAAATAAAAATTTTCGAGCCATTAAAACATATTTAGTGGATGCCTAATCTCATCGTTCAAATCATAAACCCCTGAAGTAAAGTAGACTATATTTAACTCTTTGATTACTCTATATCTATGCCCAATCATTTTATCAAACTTATAAATTATTGGCTTTAATTTTGGATTGACAGTAAAACAAACTTTATTCAAATAGGTCTTAGAATTTACCCTTAAATCAATGAGTTCAACTTCAATTATTCCTGAAATTACATAATTCCATTGGGTCTGAATTTTATGAGAATGCCACCCCTTTTCGATTCCAGTATTGACATAAGAATGGCTAACCTGAAGCACCCCCTCTTTGAAAAAATTATTTTCCTCTAACCTTCCTATCTCCATAAAAAAACCTCTTTCATCTTTGTGAGGCTTCAAGTCATAAAAGGATATCCCTTCAAATAAAATATCCATATTATATAATTCTAATAGTATCGTCGAATAAAATCCATTTACCTCCTTTTGCAGAATAATCTTTTTCTTTTTCTAATATTTCTTTTGAATGATTATGAGCAAAAAGAACTGTATAATCGGCAGCTTCATTTATAAACTCTTTTGAATCTATAATAGGTATATGCTTTCCGGGGCTAAACTTATTTATTTTTGTAGGAGTATTATCATAAATACAATTTATTAAATCACTTCCTATATTACAATAATTTAGGACTGTAGTGCTTTTAGATGTGGCTCCGTAACCTACTATGCTCTTATTTTCTGATTTTATTTTTTCCAATAAATCTTTAAATTCCTTTTTATGATTTTTACATTTAGCATCAAAATTCTTTATTATTTCTAATTTATCTAATCCTAAATCAATTTCATCACTTAAAAGATCTTTTAACTCTTTTGAGATTGTTTTTTCCCCTACCCTACAAATATAATATCGCATTGAGCCTCCGTGAGTAGTTTGTCTTTCTGCATGAAAAACATTCATTTCGAATTTTTTAAAAGCATTATTTATAGAAGTAATACTAAAAAGAAATGTATGTTCGTCATATATTTGATCATATGTCGTTTTTTTTATTACATCGCCAAGATAAGGTTCTTCAAAAACAACTATTCCATTGTGACTTATTAACTCGTCAATTCCTTCAATAATTGAATTAAAATACGGGATATGACACATCACATTTGCGGCAACAAATAGGTCGGCTTTACCATTTGATGCAACTATCTCCTTTGCTAATTTTTTATCGAAAAATTCATTAACAATATTTAACCCTTTTTTTATAGAAATATCTGCAACATTTTTTGACGGCTCAATTCCAATATGATTATAACCCCATTCATTAAAATTTTGGAGCATTATCCCATCATTACAACCAATTTCAACAATTAATTGCGATTTATCTGTCAAATACTCATCTCTTAAATGCTCTGCGAAATTTTTAAAATGATTTGTCATATATAAAGAAGTTCCAGAAAAAAAAGCATAATTTTCATTGAACATCTTTTCTTTATCAGGTGTATTTTTTAATTGAAACATCTTACAATTATCACAAAACATACAATCCAAACTAAAAAAGTATTCCTGATGAAAATCATTTTTGGTTAAAAATCCATTTGCAATTGGATTTTTACCAAATGATGTAACTTCAAATAACTCTTCTTCGCAAATTAAACACTTACAGGCCATAATAAAATTTATTTATTTTTTCAATTATATAATATACTTCTTCATTGGTCATAAACGGATCAATAGGTAAACTTAATTCTGAATCTGCAATATGATTAGCAATGGGAAATGAATCTTTTTGAAAGCATAATGAAGCGTATGCTTTTTGTTTATGAGGCGGAATTGGATAATGAATCATTGTTTCAATACCAAAGTTATAAAGATGCTTTTGCAATTCATTTCTTTGACTCGTCAAAATTGGAAAAATATGATATACCGATGTGCAGTTATCGGGAAGGCGCTGAAAAGAAATTCCAGTTAAATTATTCTTGTATATTTTTGCAATTTCTCTTTTTCTGTTAACTATAGTTTGATAATTGTTAATTTTTAATTCTAGAAATTTAGCTTGAATATTGTCCATCCTATAATTAAACCCAATTTCGTCATTTACATATTTTTCTGATAATCCGTAGTTCCTAAGTCTCTTTACTCTGATATCTAAATCAATATCATTTGTTGTAATTGCACCCGCTTCTCCAAGAGCTCCAATATTTTTGCCAGGATAAAAACTTGTAGCATTAATAATCCCCCAAGAGCCAGTTTTTTTTCCAGCACAACTAGCACCTTGTGATTGCGCATTATCCCCAATTAAAAATAAATCATTTTTTAAGCAAATTTCAGAAATTTTATCTAATTCAGCTGATTGTCCATACAAATTAACAACCATAACTGCCTTAGTCTTCTTGGAGATGTGATTTTCTATTAATTCAAAATTTAAATTCAATGAATCTTCAAAAGGTTCGACTGGAATTATTTTTGCTCCAACATGAGTAATGGATAACCAAGTTGCTATATATGTATTTGATGAAACAATCACTTCATCTCCTGGGCCTATATCCAAAGATTTCAGACAAAGTATTAATGCTGTTAAACCATTTGAAACACCTGAACAATAATCAACATCATTAAAGATTGAATATTTTCTTTCAAAAGAAGTCATAGGCTCCCCTAAAACCATGTAATCCTTTGACACAAATTCAGTTAATGAATTTTGAAACAACTCAAGATAATTTAAATTAAACCTATTTAAATCAAAATATTTTATATTCATAAATAACTATTAATTAAAAAGTCTGCAAAAGCAAGAGAGCTTGAAGCTCCGGGTGAAGGTGAATTAATTATATGAATTTTATTTTGACTTTTAATTATTTTAAAGTCCAGAATTAAATTCCCACTTTTTCCAACTGATTGGGCTCTAACTCCAGAAAATATCTTTTTTTCAAACATTGAGTTTTTAATTTCTGGAAAATACTTTTTTGCTTGTTTTATAAAAACATCTTTATTTAAACTAGAATATAATTCTTTAAGACAAAACTTTGGATTTTTTAAAATAAACTTCTGAAGTCCCTTGAATGAAAGTGATTCAATAAATTCTTTGCTATCGAAATCAAAAATAGAATAACCCTCTCTTTTAAAGGCTAAAACTGCATTTGGACCTATCGATTTTAAACCATTTATATGTTTTGTGAAATGAATTCCTAAAAATGGGAAATCACTATTTGGAGCTTCATAGATTAAATTAGAAAATAAATCACTATGATCTTCTTTTAATGCATAATACTCACCCCTAAATGGTATAATTTGTGAGTCTAATTTATTTCCTGTTAATATCGTAAAAACTTTATCTGAATAAAGTCCAGCAGCGTTAATTATGTATGAGTATTTTTCATTTCCAATAATATTTTTACTTATTTCAAGATGTTCTAGGATATTAAAATTACACACTATTTGTCCGCCTTTAATTAAAATTAGTTCTTTAAGTTTTAATATAACTTGTTTATAATCGACAACAGATTCTTCAGGCACTAGAAGACCTATGTTGCTATTTAAATTAGGCTCTAATTTTTTGATCTCTAACTTATTTAAAATCTGTAATCCTTTAAGGCCGTTTTTTTCGCCATATCTTGCAAGTTGTTCAAGGACATTAATAGACTGGTCAACAACAATCTTTCCACAATGATCTATATCTATTAAATTTTCTTTGCAGAAGATTTTTAATTGTTTTGATCCTTCATATGACAGCCTTGCTTTTAAGGATCCTGGAGTATATGAAAGCCCACAATGAATTACACCACTGTTCCTTGTTGATTGGTGAATACCTGGATTTGGTTCTTTTTCATAAACAACTACTTTATTTTTAGAGTCATTTAGTAGTAACTTATAAGCTAAACTTAGCCCAATAATTCCACCTCCTAAAATAGCATAACTTTTCATTAATTAATGATTTACAAAGTTTAAATCTTTTAATTCAAACTTCTTATTACACTTGTTTATAATTTTATCGCTGTGAGATATAATAATAATTATTCGATCTGTTAAATTAGTGAAGATTGAATCTAAAATATGCGCCTCGGAATTTGAATCAAGTGCCGAAGTAGCTTCATCAAAAATTTGAATTTGAGGATTATAATAAAGAAGCCTGGCAATTCCAATTCGTTGCTTTTGTCCCCCAGATATCACAACTCCATTACTCCCTAAGTTTTTATATAACTCTTGCTCTTGAAAAACAGCTGTTAACCCCGACATTTTAAGGCAATTTGACAATTTAACTTTATCTATTTTATTAATATCTTTTTCAAGAGTCACATTAAAAATAATAGACTCATCAAAAATAAATATCTCTTGGGTAACATATCCAAAAAGGTTTGAGTAATGCGTTTTGTTATGATCAATTTCTATGTCATCAACAAAAATTTGGCCTGAATCTGGAATTAATAATCCAGATATTAAATTAACAAATGTACTTTTACCCGAACCCGAGTCGCCTCTTAGACCAATGATATCACCTTTTTCAAAATTGAGATTGAGGTCTTTTAACACCTTGTTATCATTATAACCAAAGCATAAGTTCCTAACTGACAAAGATTTTATTTTGCCAATTGAAATTTCATTTTTATGTTTTTCTAATAAATTGATATATTCTGAGTAAATTAAATTTAATGAACTTTTAAAATATTTCATTTGATTTGTTGCCGATAACATCCTATTAACTGAAGGCATCAATTTAAATACTGAAGCACCGAACAAAGCTAACAATGAAAATATTTTGTCATCAGAATATCCGTTAGAATAAAAAAATAATAACAATGAAAAAATTCCAAAGACTGCTATAATTTCTAAAAAATATCTTGGGAATTGTTGTAAAGTTTGGTGAATAGAATTTAGCTTTGCTAATTCAAATCTAGTTGAGCTAAATTGATCATTTACTAGTTTTTGTTTATTATTTATTAATATTTCTTTGATTGAGCCAAAACTTTCTGTTATATGTTTATAGGAAAACTCATCAACTTCTAGTCGTCTAAAGCCATTACTTAAAATCTTATTTTTAGTGAATTTTAAAAATACAATTGAAACAATACCAAAAAAAACTCCCACAAACAGAAGCCCCAATGGCTCAATAACAATAAGCAATATCACCAAG
>Ga0115545_1000724_pt1 | contig 17776 bp, 28 predicted proteins | sample COGITO_mtgs_1003_FD_87188 | JGI IMG/M metagenome (GOLD analysis project Ga0115545, IMG submission 87188) | Pelagic marine microbial communities from North Sea - COGITO_mtgs_100330 | ecosystem: Environmental > Aquatic > Marine > Epipelagic | place: Germany:Helgoland, sampling site Kabeltonne...
GGGGACTTTATTTAACAGTGCAGCAGACTTCTTTCAATACTCCCCAATTATAGGTGAGATTGTTGATCTAATTAACATACCTTACGTTGCGGCTACGGGTAAAGATGTATACAAAGGGGAACCTCAAAGTGTTCAATCAGCTGCAGCCTGGGGTGTTGGAGGATTACTTCTCCCTAACCTCATAGAAAAGCCTGCTAAGTGGTTAATAAAGCAAGGAGCTAAGAATGCAGATGATGTAGCCTCTATTTTAAGGCATTTTTCCAATAGAAACGCAGAAGATATCCCAGCAGACTTAAAGCCATTATTAAATTTCTCTAAGAAAAACAATGAGATGAGGGCTTTCTTATCAGACAAGTCACCTGGGTTTCCTTTTGCAGGTATGGATAATGTAGGATCTAATAAGTTAAAAGATGTTGGGGGGGACTTACATGACTATATAGTTAAGAATAGACCTGATCTAATAGATAAGTTTTCGGTAAAAAACTTTGAGTCTGGAATGTTTGACGAGGTTACTAGAGCGTGGGGGGATGAATACTTGGTTAGCCTTAGAGGTGTTAGGGACGCAAAAAATGTCGACGAAGCTGCAGAATTTTTAACTTCCGCTAAGGGAGGGGGAGAAAGAGTTCAGGGTCCTGGAATTAATACTTCAGGTAGTTTGAATCAAGTAGAGCCGTTTGGTTCTGGGTCGGAAGGATATATAGGTAGGCTTAAAGTTAACGAACCTTACTCTTCTTCAGCTAACGCATCCACTATACTAGATAACATATATAATCTTGAGAAAGAAGGAGGAAAATTGATTCCAAAATCCGATGATTCTAGATTCTTAAGTAAAAGTGGTGTAACTGAAGGAATAAATACTATTGATGGAACCCAGGTTAGGGTAATAAAAGAAAATACCCCTGTTACAGTAGAAGATATAATTAAAACTGAAGGCAACGATCTTTCTAAAATTTTCAGGAATCCTTCTGAAGTTACTATTTTGGGTAATCCATCCGTTCGAAATGCAGATTACGATAAAATTTTAGATTGGACTAGGAGTTCTGGTGGAGATCTAAATGAACTATATAATACTATTCTTAAGAAAGGTAGTTACAAACAAGGTGGAAAAGCATTGCAAGGCCTTATGAAAAAATATAATGAAGGAGGGGAGGTACCTGAGAGAGAACCTGATGTAAAGGATTTATTGCATCAGCTTAATCGGTTTGGTAAAAAACCTAGGGGATCACGTGGATCATGGAATATGCCTCCTGATGAAGAAAGACAGATTCCTCGACATGACGATATATATAAATACCTAGCTTCTCGTGGCATAGACACTAAAGATGATGAAATAGCTAAAGCTTATATAATGCCTGGATCAGTAGCTGGTGCGGGGTTTGTAGATGGGTATGATGCTTCTGCGTATTCGGAAAAAGGTAGATATTTAGACCCTACAAAACCATCTAAGCCTGACCTAATGAATGCTGGGGAGTTTGGTGCACCTCCGTTCCCTAATGCTAAAGGGCAAAGGATTATGTTAGCTAGTACTCAATTAAAAAACCCTACTACCAGAATAGAAGAAGCTGTGCATAGCCTTCAGCAACAAAGATTTCTTGATCCCTCTGTATCCGATTCTAAGATAGGGGGGAATAAACGTCGATTATATCAGATGTTAAAAAAGCAACCGTGGCTTAAAGAGTTGTCACCTGATATGCGAAAAACCCTTACTAAAGGTAATTATGCTTTAAGGGGTTCAGGGAGTACGTCTGAATTCGAAGCGAAACTTATCGCATCTAAGATGACTATGATTCAAGACGGAGTCCTTCCTGAAGATGGAAAGGTATCGGATAAAGACTTAGAGGCTATAAAGCAATGGTATGAAGATTATCAAAATAAGACGGGAGAGCCGCTGTGGGAGTCAGTTTTATTTAAAGACTTCAGTGATAAAAAGTATAGAGATGAAATATTAAGTACTCTAAATAAATTATAATGAATATAAACAGAAGAAAAACTTCAGGCATGAGGATAAGAAAGTTCCACAACGGAGGGAAAGGTCCAGGACATCCACATTCAGACACAACTAATTACATAACCAGCGCTGCTGAAAGAATTAATAGACAACTATTTAAAGAGTCAGGGGGAGAAGAAAATCCAAACACAGCTGTGTCTCCAGCGGGAGCTATGGGGAGGTGGCAGATAATGCCAAGCACTCAACAAGACTTAGAAGATAGAAATTTTATACCTCCAGGGTTAGACCCATTTGACCCTAACGACAGTAAGATTATGCGAGACGCAAAAATTAACGCTCTATTAAAAACTTCTTTTATATCTAATCCACCTAAACCTATACCAGAGGTTAACAAACTAGCCCGCATATACGCATCTTATAACTATGGGGAGGGGAATGTTAGGAAGGCTTTAAATGAAGCTTCGGAAAAAGGGGTTGACATATATGGTGATCCAAGACAATGGCTTGACTTCCTACCTGAAGAAACTAAAAATTACGTAAACTATATACTTTTCAATGACTAAGCCTAAAAACGAATTCGATTTACCTTCCCCGTCTTTCTTGAACCAAGAGAAACTAAAAGAACAAGAAGCTAAAATAGAGTCTGGAGAGACAGTATGCAATATAGACGCTCCAGAAGACTGTGAAAGTTGTAGCGGATAATATATTATATTTGTAAAAAATAAAGAGTTATGCAGGTTAGAAAATATAGAATGGGTGCTAAAACCCCAGAATACTTAACTGGAGGTCAAGTTAAGCTAGATAAAAATAAAGACGGGAAAATTAGCGGAGAAGACTTTAAGATGATGATGGCTGGTGGTGTAATGCCTAAATACAACATGGGTGGGCAGATGCAAGGGTCTCCAGAACAAGCTGCTCCAGTTAATGTAGGTGAGTTATTAGAGATGTTGTCACAGATGCCTTCTGAAGCAAAACTTTCCCCTGAAGAGGTAGCTCGATTTATTATGGGGGATCTCCCTATGAATGTACCTCAAGGCGGTGGAAATCAACTAAGACCTATGCCTGGAAACGAAATGGTTTCATTCCCCCGTGAAAACAGATAATAAATGGCTACTTTAAACGTAACTATAAGCGAAGAGCTAACTCTTAATGGAGCCGACAGAGGGTCTACAAATACTCTTGCTGTGGCTTCTGTTACTCAGGTATACCATAGGATCGTTACTTGTCCTTCAAGCCAAGATACTACAGTAGCAACGTTCGCCAGCACAGTAGATGACAGCACAAGCGCAGCTGGCAGTATAGATGTTGGTGATGTAAAATACGTAAGATTAACAAATCTAGGTACAAACCCTGTAAACTTGTCTTTACAAGTAGGTACAACAGACGGTGGAGATGGTGCTGCTGATGAATCTGCTACAATTCTTATTGAAGCTGGAAGAAGTTTTGTTATGGGCGCTACGTCTGACGCTATAGCTGTTAACGATACGAATGCAAATATAGACGTGTCAATGCATGAGTTAGAATCATTACTTGTTGATCCAGGTAGTAACGCAGTAACAGTAGAAGTGTTTGTAGCTAGCTAAGGTGAAACCTATATTTAGACAATATAAACATGGTGGATGGCACCCTTTTAAAAAAGAAGAAGGGCCAAAACCCGTTTTAAAGATGTCTGAAAGAGAGCCTTCATATGGGACTGTATCGCAACAGCTAGCTGATGCTGTTCAATACAGCGGAGGGGATAACAGCGATATTTTAAAGATGTTAGCTTTAACTAAAGAAAAACCTGTTACAAGCTGGGGAGATGTAAACTTCAGCTCAGAAGAAATCCTTCCTCAATTTAGAGCAGCACGAGACGGAGATTCAGACAATATTAACTTCTTTAAATTAGATCCAGAATCTCAAAAGTATGTTAGGAGTAAAATGGGTGGTGGCGATTTATCTGAAATGTTTGGGAGAGAACTAAAGCCATCTGAAGAAAGATATGTTCGAGGTCAAGTATTTAAAAACCCAGCTTTGTTGTCTTATTTTATGGGGATCGGTGAAGAGCCTAGTAGAAGAGAGATGAAGAAGATAAGAACAACAAAATTAAGAGGAGGAGGCAGTAGCGGAGGCAGCACTACAACAGGTGGGGCTGGAAGCAGGTCGTTAGACAAAGCTCAAGGTAAAGTGGGGTTTTTCAATAAAATTGCAGACTTTATTGAAAGGTGTAAACGAGATCCAAGTTGTAGGTAAAAAACATAAATAATATAATATGAAACTAGAGGTAATTAGATTTAACAAAGGAAAGGATTCAACAAATGGGATACTATTTAATACAACGAATGAAAGAAAATTTTTATGTTATACTCTCGAAGATGAGAGCCGTACCGAAAAAGTGTGGGGAGAAACTTGTATACCTGAAGGAGAGTATTGCCTTGGTCTTAGGACTGTGGGGGGGCATCATGCTAAGTACTCTAAAAGGTTTTCTGACATCCATATGGGGATGCTTCACGTACTTGATGTCCCTAATTTTAAATACATTCTTATTCATTGCGGCAATACTGACGAAGATACTGCTGGATGTTTGCTATTGGGTGATTCGCAAGAAAACAATAACATCAAAGAAAACGGATTCATTGGACGATCTACCCAAGCCTACTTCCGCATCTACGAAGACATCGCGAAAGCGATCGAAAGCGGGGAAGAAGTAACTATAACGTACCGAGATTTTGCTACATGCCTTCTTTTATCGCAAGACGATGCGGTAAAGATGCTTGACGAGTGCTAGAGGTAGTTAAACTTCTAAATCTCTATACACTCTCTGTACAAGAAGTCTGGCTTTCTGAGTCAAAGCATATCTAACCCTGTAGTTAAACTTTGTTTCATCCCTAAAAAGGTGATCTTCAAAAGTCTCAGAAGGGGTAAGCTTATCAAAATGTTTATATAAATAACCCTTGTTTACCAATGGGTATATAAATCTATTCTGTGTATTGTTCCTATTCATAGCTAAGCTTTCTGCTGCATACTTTATCGTAAAGAACTGAAGGTCATACCCCCAGAAAAGGAACTCTACATGAGAGAAGTTAATGTCGTACTCTTTGTTTATAAAGTGTTTAACAACTTTTAATTTCTTTAAATAGTTTCTGCGGATATATTTCTTATCTTGCAAAGAGAACTCTCTAAAAAGTTTCTTTTTAGGTACTTTACTTTTAGGCATTTAATAAATTATTATTATGAAAGATATAGCTTTTTTATTAGAGATTCAAAAATTAGCGTTAGAAATGGATAACCTTGTTGATAAGTATGACATGAGGGATAGATTTGTATCTATATTAGTTTCTGGATTCTTACAAGAAGATGATTATGGGGAGTTAAATATGAATGCTATATATAGTTACCATCTATCTACTATCTTTGAGCTAACGGAAATATTGGATTTCATAAACAATACATTTGAACACGAATTTGAATACGATCCCCCAGAAAACTTTGAAAACTTCGACGATGACGTAGATGATTTTTTAGAAAGCTTGGGGATAGATACTGAATAAAATGGAAGGAATTATTAGAAAAATTGTAGTCGGAAGAGACCCAAAAGACGGTATGGCTTATTATATAGGTATGAGAGCAGGGGCTGGGAAAGTAAGCACAATCGTTCAAGACGAAAGATATCTAGTTAAACACAGCAAAAACAGATACCTCGTATATATGCAAGATGCAGAAGGCGTCCAAACCTTATGGAAGGCTATAGACGGTATGCCATGTATGTTGGAATTTGATTGCAACTTTTAAAATGGTAAGATCTCAACTATATACTCCTGGCGGAGAGTTTACTTTGCCTGACGGTTTTGACTATGTAGGGCCGTATCATGTTCATGTAAATCAAGGGGCTATGGTAGGTGGGTTTCACAAAGCCTCAGCTCATGACAGGCTAACCCCCTCTACTGCAGCTTCTAGATCTTCAATGCGAAATATAATGCGACAACTTAGGTCCCAACAAGCGCCAACAAGAAGAGGACGAACAAGATCTTCAGGCGGTTCGGGTTCTGGTGGTTATTAAATAAAATCTAATGAAAACATTTAATTTATTTGTCGTTAAGCTTGAGAAAAGGCTTAAGGACACAATTACTTCAGATAGCGGACTTGAGCTATATATAGATTCAAAGTTTAACGACTTTGACAATCGAACAACTGAGGGTCCCGTTGTATGCGTACCCTTTAAGTTTGATACGGGAGTAGAAGTAGGGGATACTTTATACTTTCACCACTTAGTAGTTCTAGGTGGGGATAATAACGGTCAGATCTTTACTGAAGAAGACAACACCTATATCGTTACTTACGATCCAAACAATGCAATTGGTAACCAGGCTATAGCGTATAAGAGCCAAAAGGACGGTAAGATACGTTGTTTAGCGGGCTGGTGTCTATTGAAATCTGTAGAGCAAGAGGAATTAAAGCTTCAGTCAGACCTTATAGAGATTGTAGACCTAAAAGAAACCTTACCTACTAAGGGTGAAGTAGCCTATACTTGTAAGTCGGCTGATGAGCAGGGGGTTGTCCCAGGAGACATTGTAGGGTTTAAACAAAACAGAGATTATCGTATAACTATCGACGGGGTAGAATATTACCGCACCCGCGCAGAAGATTTGATGTATGTCGAAATATAAATTTACCACTGTAAGCGCTTCTAAAAGGCTTATGCAGAGCATGGAAACTGCAATAGATAATATGATCGAGGAGATTAAAAAACCTGTAGACCCAGAAATAAACGGGAGTGCTCGTAAAGCGGAACTCCAATCTATAAAACAAACGGCTACGGACTGCAAGGAGCTTATTATAGAGAGGCAGAGGTTGGCTCAGATGGTTAAAGATCTTGAGGTTAGCGGGGATATAAAAGACATAAAGGACTACTCTGGCGGATTTGCTGAAAGATTTTCTAAGTAATGGCTTATAAAAATAAAGAAGATCAAGCGAAAGCCTCTAAGCGTCACTACGAAGCTAATAAACAAAAAATTAAAGATCGTAGTAAGAAAAAAAATATAGAAAACAGAAAAAGAAATAAAGCTTATATAGCTTCTGTAAAAAAATCATCCTCATGTGTTGATTGCGGTGAATCTAATCCTATAATTTTAGAGTTTGATCATATTAAAGGCGAAAAAAAATCTAACGTATCGGATATGGGAAATCAATCTTACTCTATACAGGCTATACAAAGGGAGATTGATAAGTGCGAAGTCAGATGTGCTAATTGTCACAGGATAGTTACTTATGAAAGGCGAGAAGAAGCAAAGGCCATTAAGCTGTAACTTTGTAGCATGAAGAAATTATTATTTGTTTTATTACTGCTACCTGTATCCGTTTTGTCTCAATGCAATCAACATGTATTCACCTCCGTGGGGGCTGAAAAGTGGACTAATTTTCAATACCAAGACTGTGACGGAGGAGACCATTATTTTGGATTACCTGCGGGAGGGTATACTATAATTTACTGTGCAGACATAGGAACAACTTTTGTTTTAAACGGAGATGGATTTGTCTACCCGTTACTTACAGAGCACCCTAATTACGCTTCATGCATACAGGAAGACACATGCCCTGGGGACTTGGATAATAATGGAACGGTAGACGTTGAAGATTTATTATTATTTTTATCAAACTACGGTGTATGCGAAAACTAATATATCTATTAGCTTTATGGGTTCCAACGCTATCTGCACAATGCGATGTAGCTATAAGTAGCTGGGATGCCGCGTCAGGCGACATTGTTATTGAAGCTATAAATAGCGAAAATTGTGGATGCAATGAGCTTACGTCTGAAGGCACTACTTGCGAGACTAGCCCAAACTCGCATATTAATAACAACACAACAGTATCTCACATAGTTTTAGGGTTACATGTAGAAGGGTTAGATTACAATTGGTTGGATTGTTTAACTGTAGTTAACCATCCAGGTTGGACATTTAAAGTGTTTACTCTTTACGGGAATCAGATACTAGGGAGTGGGGATACTTGGAGTGCTAATGTTTATGATACAGGGGCAGGTACAAACGATTGTTGGGAGGAGATACTATCAAATGACACCCTATGTACTGAATTAGTCATATGGCAAATAAACTTATCTCGTACAGCTTCTACCGAAGAAGGTGGCTGGGCGGTAAATGGAGGTGGTGCCACTCAGACTCAAAACTACCCTGATGCAGACCTCACGAATAACTTTGCAATAAACTGCGCTCCCCCTGCGTGTGACACCGTGTATGTAGACGTTATTGAGTACGTAGACGTTATTGAATATGTGGACGTTATTGAGTATATTACAGATACACTTTACATAGATGTTGAGTGGGTAACGACAGATACACTATACATCACAGAAATGGACACATTAATAGAGTATGTCCAATTACCACCAGATACTCTATACGAGTATATTTATCTAACAGACACAATGTATGTAGACGTAGTTGTGGATAATTACGTTTATGTTACAGATACCTTAACGCTTACTGAATACGTATTTTCAACCGAATATATAGATTGTTATACAGGTTTACCCTGTGAAGACGGTGGTGGCGGGATTAATGACTGTGACGATAATAGTATTTTTATCCCTAATACTTTTAGCCCCAATAATGATGGGGTCAATGATATATTCTATGCAGTAACCGATCCAACGTGCTGGTTAACGTGGGAGATGCAGATATACAATAGATGGGGGACGCTTGTAAAAAAAATAAAAGATCCTTTAGATTATTGGACAGGAACAAGTTTTTCTCAACATTGGCTATGTCCTGATGGAGTTTACACTTGGAAGCTTAACGCGACTCAGTCTGGAAAAGCTACCCAGCTGCAAGGGCTTGTAACAATATTTCGTTAACTGAATTTTTTTTAGTATATTGCAAGAGTTATGAAAGCTATAAAGAGAGATTATAAAAAAGAGTACGCTAAGTACGGATCTAAACTTAAAGCTAAGAAATACCGCGCAGAGCTAAATCAAATTAATAGAGAAAAAGGAAATTACGGGAACGGAGATGGATTAGATGAAGCTCACTATAAAAAGGGAGGGAAAACAAGAAAACAAAAAGCTTCTATAAATAGAGCTAACAATAGGCCTAAAAAAAGGAATAGCGTATAAGCTATTAAATTTAATTTATATATAATGAAATATTTACTTATTCTCATGTCTGCTATATTGCTAGCGTCATGTTCTGTGCAAACTAAACACAGAAGGTCTCAAGCGAGACATTACAATCAATGTTGGTGTATAGACCCTTGGGGAGGAGGCGCCGAATGGTGTTGCGATGGACCAGCCCCAAAATACATGTCCCCGTACAAACACGCAGGAGGTTACATTAGAGCTGAATTTTAATAAGATGGCAGAGTATAAATGTGATTGCAACGATAAGGTTGTAGATAAGTCAGGTGTTACAATAAAGTATATTGAAGGGGAGGGGGTAATACATGAGGTAAAGTGCGAAGACTGCGGAAAGTATATGACGTTAGCTAATCCTAAATCTGGAGCGCCTGGGTTTAGATCAAATAGATTTGGCCAGACGTTTTGAACGCCTTACTAGACGTAAAAGAATATGAAGAACCCGCTGTTAAGATTTGCCCCAACGGTACGGAAGGTGAACTTATCGAACTCGGTGGGTTACTCATTTGCCTTCCGAAAAGGCCCCCGAAGAAAGAAATTTCAGGATATAAAGAATCAAACTCTATGCAAATGTGGAGAAGGATACTTATGCCGCAGGAACTGTCTCGTATTCGTTCTATGGATGAGTGGGCGGAAATGCCGCGAGAGTTTAGAGCGAAGTTTCGTCCATATATCGAGGAAGAGTTTAGGCGTAGGCGTGAGGGTTTTTGGTTTTATAACAACGGTACAGCTACATATATTACGGGGAGGCACTACATGATGCTTCAGTGGACCAAGCTAGATATTGGTTACCCGTACTTTTTAAACTTTCAAAGAGACATCTTTTTGCATTTAGCTGCGTGTGAAATTGACCCTAGATGCATAGGTCAGCTATATACTAAGTGTCGTCGTAGCGGGTACACGAACATGTGTTCATCCGTCCTTGTAGATGAAGGAACGCAAGTAAAAGATAAACTTATGGGGATACAGTCTAAGACTGGTAAGGATGCCCAGGAAAATATATTTATGAAGAAGGTAGTTTTTATGTTCAGGAACTATCCTTTTTTCTTTAAGCCTATTCAAGACGGTACAACTAATCCTCGTATGGAGTTAGCTTTTAGAGAGCCGTCAAAAAGAATAACTAAAAACAATAAAACCTCTCAAATGGGGGAGGCTTTAAATACAGTTATTAATTGGAAAAACACAACAAACAATGCATATGACGGTGAGAAGCTACACCTGTTGTATTTAGATGAAGCAGGAAAATGGGAAAGACCTACAGACATAAGAGACGCTTGGAGGATTCAGAGGACTTGTTTGATCGTCGGAAGAAAAATCGTGGGGAAGGCAATGGTCGGAAGCACGGTAAATCCAATGGACAAAGGAGGAAGTCAGTACAAAGACCTATGGGAGGATTCAAACCCCTTGGAGAGGAACGCGAATGGGAGGACTAGAACTGGTCTGTATAGACTTTTTATCCCTGCATATAAATCTTTAGAAGGATTTTTTGATAAGTTTGGCCTCCCAATAGTTGACGACCCCTCAGAAACTATAGAAGGTATAGACGACGAATACATCTATACAGGGGCTAAAACATTTTTAAAAAACGAAAGAGATTCTTTAAAAAATGATCCTTCAGAGTTAAACGAGGTAGTAAGGCAATTTCCTTTTACTGAAGATGAAGCCTTTAGAGATAGTATAGAAGGGAGTGTATTTAATGTTGGGCAAATCTATGAACAGGTAGAACATAACGACGAGCTTTTCCCTAACCCTGTTGTTTCAGGAAACTTTGTTTGGAAAGGGGGTGTAAAAGACACTGAAGTAATATTTAGCCCAAATCCTCAAGGTAGATTTAAAATTGCCTGGATGCCGCCCCCTAATTTTAGAAACCAAAAGAAAACAGAAAGAGGCAAGCGAGTAGCTCCTCATTCAGACTTTGGCGTAGGTGGGGTTGACTCGTATGATCTTGACGCTACGGTAGACGGTAGAGGATCTAAAGGCTCTTTGCATCTGTATAACAAGTTTCACATGGAGCACCCTTGCAACATGTTTGTATTAGAGTATGCTTCAAGACCTCCTTTAGCTAAAATATTCTACGAGGATGTTTTAATGGCTTCTGTATTTTACGGTTACCCTATATTGATAGAGAATAACAAATACGGTATTGCAAGGCACTTTGAAGCCAGAGGGTATGACGGGTATTTAATGGATAGGCCTAAGCATTTAATCAGCGCTAGTGGGATGAAATCTAAAACAAAGGGGATACCTTCTAACTCAAAAGATGTAATCCAGGCTCACGCACATGCTATAGAGGCCTTTATACATGACCATGTAGGGGTAAATAGAGAAACAGGCGATATTGGAAAGATGTATTTTAACAAAACATTAGAAGATTGGATAGGTTATAAAATAGACGATAGAACAAAATATGACCTTACAATTAGTTCTGGACTGGCTTTATTAGGGGCGCAAAAAGCTAAGCTAAAAAAGGCCTCTGACCTATCTGAAAAACGATTCTTTAGGAGATATCAAGTAATCGGATGATTCACTATATTTGCTAAATAGAAATACCATATCTTAAGGATGTATAATAACGATAATAAAAGCAAGCAGGGGTTTCCCGATCCATTAGAATCTACGGAATTAAAGCAAGGGAAAAAATATGGTATACAGTACGCTAAGGCAATTGAATCGCAGTGGGGTAAAACTACAGACGATTCTTCTTTAGTAGGGAGAAGAAATAAAACTTTTGAAAAAGATAGGGATTATGCTATTGGAGTTCAAGATACAAGTATCTATAAACAGCTACTAAACTCCCTTCAGCCCAATAAAGCAGACGGAGCTTTATTGAATATGGATTACACCCCAGTTCCTATCCTACCTAAATTTGTAAGAATTGTAGTCAATAAGATACTATCTGTTAACCCTTACCCTAACTTAGAAGCGGTAGACCCTTTGTCTTCTTCTGAGAAGAATGAAAAAAAGAAAAGGATTTTAAAGCAAGTTAACTCTAAAGGTAAGCTTAAAGAGTTGAAAGACAAGACGGGTGTTGTTCTAGACATGGACCCAGATTCTATCCCAGATACACCAGAAGAAGCAGAGATTTTATTTGACACTAACGTTAAGACAGACGGGGAGATTTCGGCTCAGCTAGGTACAGAGCTTACTCTTACCTGGAACAACTTTGTAGATAACACTTTTCGTAGGTGCGTAAACGACTTAGCTACTTTAGGTATGTCTGTAGTAAAAAGGTCAAACGATCCAAACGAAGGTATTAAAACATCCTATGTAGATCCATGTATGTTTATACACAGCTATACAGAAGACCCAAATTTTGACGATCTTATATACGCTGGTCACATAAAAAAAATCTCTATACAGGAATTAAAACGTTTAGCTGGAGAGGAACTAAGTGAGGAAGACTATAAAAAGATTGCTGATAGATCTAAGGGGAGAAACGGCAATGATTCTGGCAAGTACAATAAAGTTAATTATAATGACGCCTTAGGTAGAACATCATTCGGATATGACGACTACATGGTTGAGGTTTTAGATTTTGAGTTTATCTCCGTCGATTGCATTCACTTTGAAGAGAAAGAAAACAAACACGGTAACACAGGTTTTTATTTTAAAGGCTTTGAAGAGCAACCCGTTAAAAACAGCGTGTTTGAGCGCAAGCCTCATAAACTAGAGGTATCTACTGTTTATGGCGGAAGTTATGTCTTAGGTTGCGATTATTTATTTGGGTATGGAAAAACTAAGAACGTACCTAAAAACATACACGATATATCTAAAGCTACATTATCTTACTCCGTAACGGCGACTAATATTCGTAATATGGTGCCTAAGTCTATGGTAAATAGCTGTGTAGGGTTTGCTGACATGCTTCAGCTTACTCACCTAAAGATACAGCAAGCTATAGCAAAAGCTAAACCAGATGGTTTGATTATAGATATAGAAGGTTTAGAAAATGTACAGCTAGGAAAAGCTGGGGAACTACAGCCTTTAGATCTACATGACATCTATGAGCAGACAGGTGTTTTCTATTACAGGAGTAAGAACCCCGAAGGTGGATTCCAAAACCCTCCCGTTCGAGAAATAGGTAATAGCATTAGAAACATCAATGAGCTTATAGGTTTATATAATCACTACCTACGTTTAATAAGAGACACAACAGGTATTAACGAAGCTATGGATGCTTCCTCCCCTAAAGGTGATGCTTTAGTTGGTGTTCAGAATCAAGCAATAGCTGCAGGTAATAATGCTATATATGACATAACGAATGCGGCTATGGTCTTATTTAAAAAAGTATGCGAAGATGTAGTTAAGTGTATTCAGATTATACCTACCGAATCGGTTTTATATAAGATCTACGAAAACGCTATTGGGGATACAAACATGGAGGCTTTAGCTTCCTTCCAGGACCTGCCGATGTATAACTTTGGTGTGGTGGTCGTAAAAGACATGGAGGATAAGGATAAGGTTTATTTAGAACAAAACATTCAAATGGCTCTTCAACAACAGGAGTTAGATTTAGAAGATGCTATAGCCGTTAGAGGCTTAAAGGATATAAACCAAGCGGAAAGGCTTCTCGTTGTTAGGCGTAAAAAGAGAATAGCTATGAGGCAACAAATGGCTCAACAAAACTCTGAGCAACAAGCACAAATGCAGTCTCAAATAGCGCAACAATCTCAACAAGCTAAAATGGCTGAGATGCAAGCGCAAGCTCAAATCGACGCTCAAAAGATTCAAATGCAAGCGCAGGTAGACATGAAGATGGAGCAGATGAGGCATGAGTTTAAGAAAGAGATTGAAGTAATTAAGGCTCAGGCTACCCTTGGATTTAAAGAAGACGACAAAGAGTTTAAAGAAAAGCTTGAAGTACTAAAAGAAACTCGTAAAGACGACAGGCTAGACCAACAGACTACAGATCAAAGTAAACTTATATCTCAAAGACAAGGTAAAAGAGGAGAGCTACCTGAAGGCTCAAACAAACTAATTAATGCATTATTAAACGAATAATATGGCTAGTTCAGTAAATTTAGATACGTCAGATGTTTTAAACATAACATGTAGGAAAGGAGACACCTTTTCTATTACGCTTACTTTAAAAAATTCTGCGGGTACGGCCCTTACTTTGTCTACTAGCGGTTACGTTTTTTTAATGCAAGTAAAGTCTACGGAGGTAACCAGGAGAGGGGGTCTTGTTAGATCATCTTTAATTTTAGGTACCCCTAATGCTGCTGCAAAAGATCAGGTTCGAGTTAAGTCTAAGTCTAGAACTAGGGTTCCACCTCCAACAATACCTTCTGTGCCTTCTAACGGGAGGACATTTGAAACACCTACTGTTGATGATAGTGGAAACGTAACTATTGAGGCTTCTGCTGAAACTATGAGTAAGGTTCCTTCTGGGACTTATTCTTATGACCTTCAGTATATCCTTCCTAACGCCTCTGGTCTAGATACTCACAGGACTGTCTTAAGGGGAAAATTTTCTGTTAACGCAGATGTAACCGAAGCTTTTGAATAATAATGAGTGTATCTGTAAACACAACATCTGGCAATACAGTTAGCGTTTCTGTTAGCGGCGGCACCGCTGTTAGTTTTACGAAAAAAAACTTTTCCGTTTCCGCAAGTTTGTCTTCTGCGTCTTCAACAATATTAACCCAAGAATCCATTAAACCAATACAAGTGGTTGTTTAATAACATGTAGAATGAAAGCCTGTAAATGCGAACATAAAGAAAAAGAATACAAGAAAGGAGGCAAGACTCCTGCTTGGACACGCAAAGAGGGTAAGAATCCAAAAGGCGGATTAAACGCTAAAGGTGTAGCTTCTTACAGAAGGGCAAATCCAGGCAGTAAGCTTAAGATGGCTGTAACAGGAAAAGTTAAAGCGGGGTCTAAGGCTGCAAAGAGACGTAAATCCTTTTGCGCTAGGATGAGCGGGATGAAAGGTCCTATGAAAAAACCAAATGGCAAGCCTACAAGAAAGGCTTTAGCTTTACGTAAATGGCGTTGTAGAAAAAAGAAATAATGAAAGCAATTAAAAAGGTAATTAAGAAGTATAATAACGGAGGTAAGTCTAGCAAAAAAGAACCTAGGGTTAACGTATCCTTGAACAATTTGACCACTTCGGAGACCACTACAAAAAAAAATAAGAGAGGCAAAGGCAAGACAACTACATCTTCCAGTAACACTAGAGTTAGCACTCATAAACACCCTGATGGAGAGAAACCAAATACCACCACTACATCTGTAAATACAGTGGTCTTTAAGCCAAAGATTTTTGGATCAGGAACGAGAAGAAGAGGCACAAGCACTACTAGCACTGAAGTTCTTAACGCTGACGGAACTCGAAAAAGCTATACCTACAGCAAGAAAAAAGTAAAAAGACCTAAAAAATGAAACCTGTTAAAAAAAACACTAAGCTAAAGATATCTAGCAGGAAGATAGAAGTAGCCCCTCCCAAGGGCTACCACTGGATGGAAGAGCAGGGGAGGTACTACCTTATGGAGGGTGGATATAAACCACATCCAGGCGCTGTAGAGAAAGCAATGTTTAAACTTTCAAGCCATGCCAAAGGTAATTAAGAAGTATAAAAAAGGCGGTAAGTCTAGCAGTAAAGACGCTTGTTACCATAAAGTAAAAGCTAGATATAGCGTCTGGCCTTCTGCTTATGCTTCTGGTGCTTTGGCTAAGTGCCGTAAAGTAGGTGCTGCTAATTGGGGGAATAAGAAAAAGAAGTAATGCCTAAAGTTCGTAAAACGAAAAAAGGCTTAGCTTTAAAAAGGTGGTTTAAAGAAAAATGGAGAACTCCTAGAGGTAAGAAAGGATACAAGGGTAAAGACAGAACCTTTAGACCTACAAGAAAAATCTCATCAAAAACTCCTGCAACTTGGTCTGAGTTAAGCGCTTCAGAAAGAGCTAGGGCTGCAAAAGAAAAACGAACTAAAGGAAGGGTATCTAGGTATAAGACCAGGAAAAAAAAGAGAAAGAAATAATACTTATATTTGCATATAAATAACATTTAAAATGGCTACGATCTCAGCGACAATTAATCTTACTAGCCCAGATATTACTGGTGACCCTTTAAATTTAAGTAAGACAACTAACTTAAATAAAGCGGGTACTGCTACTGGTTTGGACCAGTTTACAGGTGTTACTACCGTGGTATATGCAACTGCTAAAACAGCAGAGAAGATTGTTGACGCTGCAGATTACGTTGACACAACTACCTCCCATAAGGTTTATATTAAAAATTCAGCTACTGGATCTAGCGATTTTGTTACTGTTGAGCTAGGGGGTAGTAATGTTTTAATGGGGAGGCTTTATCCAGGAGATTGGTGTTTTTTCCCATACGACGGAACTTTAGACGTAGACATAGATACTAGTGCAGCTAATATGAAGGTTGAATATGCTGTTTTCTCTCAATCAACCGCATCATAATAATATAGACTATGGCAACCACAACAGCAACATTAATCCTTAGTAGCGCAGACGTTACAGGACATAGCTTTAATATGACGCAGACAGCTACCTTAACTAAGGCGGCTTCTTCGACAGGGCTAGACGAGTTTACAGGTATTACTAGCAGGAAGTATCCATCAGCACAAACCGATACGGTTGTTGTAGCGGATAGCATATATGTAGATACTACCGTAGCTCACAAGGTTTATATTAGAAATACAAGTACTGGCAATAGCGACTACATCTTAGTTGAACTTGAGGGTAACGTTATTATTGGAAGGCTTTACCCAGGAGATTGGATGTTTATCCCTTATGGGGGGACTTTAGATATTCAAGTAACTACTATAGCTACAAACGTAAGCATTGAGTACGGAGTATTCTCTCAATCAACTGTATCATAATGGCAAGAACAGCAACGACAACGGCAAGCTTTTCTTTATCTAGTGCAAACTTAACCAGTAGCCCTACTAATATTAGTGCGTCTACTACTCTAACAAAAGCCGCCTCTAAGCTTGGGCTATCCCAAACCACAGGGTTGGCTATTAAAACGACTTCTTCTGCAAGCGCAGCGGTTATCACTGCAGAGCCTTTATTTAGGGGTGATGGTGCTACTACTGACAAAGCAAACAAAGTTTACTTAAGAAACCTTTCTACTATTGCCTCAGAGTACTTTACTGTATATATTGATCAGGAAGAAATGGGAAGGCTTTACGCAGGGGACTTTGCATTTTTCCCTTGGAAAGCTGCAAGCGGAACTAAAGAAACCTTTGTTGTTACTTCAGCTGGAACGGTTGCCGCTGGAGACTCTTGGGATTTTGATGGTGTTACTACTGTAAGCGCTGACTCAAACTCAAACAATTTCGCAGCAGCCGTAAATGCTCAATTCTATCCTAACTGGACAACTACAGTTTCTACTGCAGCGGTAACGTTTACTGCTAGACAAGCTGGGGCAGCAGGGGTTGTAACAGGATCTACAGCTATAACAGGAGACACTATAACTGATTTGGCTGGTTCCGATCTAACTATGGCTATAACTAGTGCTGCAGCAGGAACACGATCAGAATCTGACATTTTTGTAAAACCTAGTGTTCACACTGAGATGTCAATAGAAAACATGTTAATACACGAATAATGGGAAATCTTAGAGTAGGCTTATCATTAAGTAGCACGGACTTGCTCTCAAGCTCGTTAAATATCTCTGTAGCTACATCTTTAATATTAGACTCAGGAAGCCTTATTAGAGCAAAAGTAA
>Ga0115545_1000729_pt1 | contig 17707 bp, 19 predicted proteins | sample COGITO_mtgs_1003_FD_87188 | JGI IMG/M metagenome (GOLD analysis project Ga0115545, IMG submission 87188) | Pelagic marine microbial communities from North Sea - COGITO_mtgs_100330 | ecosystem: Environmental > Aquatic > Marine > Epipelagic | place: Germany:Helgoland, sampling site Kabeltonne...
ACTATGACTCAACGTCCTGATTTAGCCAAAGTAGCTTTGCCCGCGGTAGGTGTTTTAGATATGCTGCGTTACCACACCTTTACATCTGGAGCAGGTTGGGCGTATGATTATGGAACTTCCGAAGACGATAAAGACATGTTTGAATACTTAAAAGGGTATTCGCCAGTACATAATGTTAAAGAGGGTATTGAATACCCTGCAACATTAATAACGACTGGAGACCATGACGATCGAGTTGTACCTGCACACAGTTTTAAATTTGCAGCCGAATTACAAAGTAAACAAGCAGGCAAAAATCCAACTTTAATACGTATTGAAACCGATGGTGGTCATGGAGCAGGAACACCTGTAAGTAAAATTATTGAGCAATATGTAGATATTTACTGCTTTACACTTTACAATATGGGGTTTGAAGTTTTACCATCAAAAGCCAATGAAAAAATAAAAGGATAAAATCATTATCCATATACTTAAAATACGCTTCTACTTTAGAAGCGTATTTTTTTATACTATTTTTGCGATGCTATGTTAAATGTAAAAAACCTTACTTTTTCTTATGATAAAACACCAGTTTTAAAGAATATTTCTTTTAAGGCAAAACCGAGTGAAAATATTGCCATTATTGGAGAAAGTGGTTCCGGAAAAAGCACCTTATTGAAAATTTTATATGGTGAATATGATTTAATTGAAGGGCATGTTTTTTGGAAAGATGAAGAAATCTTGGGTCCAAAATATAACTTGGTTGTTGGTCATGATTTTATGAAGTACGTCGCACAAGAATTTGACTTGATGCCCTTTATAACTGTTGAGGAAAATATAGGAAAGTTTCTTTCAAATTTTTATCCAGAAGAAAAACAACGTCGTACTGCAGAATTACTTGAAGTTGTTGAGCTCACCAAATTTGCGAAAATTAAAGTTAAAACCTTAAGTGGTGGTCAAAAACAACGTGTGGCGTTAGCTAGGGCTTTAGCCAAACAACCTGAAATTATTTTGTTAGATGAGCCTTTTAGCCATATTGATAATTTTAAAAAACAAAGTCTTCGCAGAAGTGTTTTTAAATATTTAAAAGATAACAATATCACCTGTATAGTAGCGACTCACGACAAAGACGATGTGCTAGGTTTCGCAGACCGTATGATTGTTTTAAACCAAAAACAAATCGCTATAAACAACTTACCAGAAACACTTTATAAAAACCCCACAACCCCTTTAATTGCATCTTTTTTTGGTGAATTCAATATTATAAATAACGAAATAGTTTATGCAAATCAGTTAAAAATTGTTGAGCGTTCTAAATTAGAAGCGGTTGTTAAGCATTCTTATTTTAAAGGACCCTATTATTTAGTTGAAGCTGTTTTAGATGGCAATGTTTTGTTTTTTGAAAATCAATTTAAATTGGAGAAAAATGCAATAGTTTACATTGATATTTTCAAATAAATTATTTATCAAAAGTCTTCAATAAGGCTGGTAAATAAAAGATATCAGTAATTAAAGCAATGGCCACTGTTATTGCACAAAGTAATCCAAAATCTCGTACCGATGGTACAGCACTTGAACTTATAATTAAAAACCCACCAACCAAGGCAATAGTAGTTGAAAACAGAGCATTCCCTGTATATTCCATGGCGTTATTCATACGTGCTTCCGGTGTGCCTTGTATGTCCTTACTTCTCCTATATTTATAAACCAAATGAATGGTGTCATCCATAGCAATTCCAAGCATAATTGGTGTTATCATGGCGGTTGTTACATCCAAGGGGATATTTAATAAGCTCATGAAAATAGCCAATATAGTTAACGGTAATAAATTTGGGATTAATATAAGCAAGGTCGTTCGCAAACTTTTTATAAAAAACCAAAGACATAAAAAAGCAACAAAAAAAGCAGCGAAAAAAGATTTGAATTGGGTTTGTAAAATGAAGTTATTTAGTTGTGCAAAAACGACAGCAAAACCATTAATTTTTAGTGTGTACTTTTCAACAGGGAAAGTGTCTTCAAAATCACGCTCTACTTCAAATAATAACTGCTCTAGCTGAGATGTTTTTATCTCTTTAAAACTAATAGTTATTCCTGCTGATGTAAAATCTTCAGAAAATAACTTAAAAAAATTATTATCTTCATTATCAACCGAAGATAATGTACTTTCCATCTTATCTTGAGATGCGTTTGTCTGAAACAACATCGGCATTCGCTTTTCTAAGAAATTTTTAATATTCACCACGGATACGGGTGCGTTTATTAAAGGATTAGCTTCTAGCTTTTTTTGAAAATTCTCCAAATGTTTCATAGCTTCAACATTCAAGATTGTTTCTCCATTATTAGTTAATATATTTAATTGAAGTCTGGAGCTTCCATTAAGCTCATTTTCAACAATTCTTAAATCCTGTTTTGCTTTACCTTCAGCCAAAAGGTTTCGTGAATTAGTATCAATTTTAACTTGAAAAATAGCATAGATTCCATAAAACAAAATTAAAGTAAAACAAACAATCAAAGGTGTTTTATACTGCGTTGTAAAACGATTTAACCAATTTATAAATTGACGCTGATTTACACTTTTAAAAGATATTATAGGTTTTGTGTTTTCGAAATTTAGTGTCATAAAACTAAACCCGATTATGGTTATGACATATACCAAAAAGAAGCTTAAAACCAACCCAATGCAGGTAAAAACCCCCATGTTTTTAAAAGCTGGTAGAGGCGATAAGTATAATGCAAAATAACCAACAAAGGTAGTAAGCGTGGTATAGAAACAAGGTATGAAACTTTTTTTGATAGCTAAAGTTATCAGTTTAGTTTTTTTAATAGTGTTATCTGAAAACCCTTCTTTATGATAAATATTTATAATATGAACCGCATCACTCACACTATAAACCATCAAGATTGTTGGGATTAGCATGGAGATCATATTCAATGCAAACCCTAAAGATGTAATAATGCCAAACAACAAAGTTAGAGGAACGGCAACCGAGAGTAACGACACCCATAAATAGCGTTTATTGGGTAATAAAAAGAGGAGCAATAATGTAATAACTAAAACCGTTAACCCACCAAACAGCATACTTTCTTTATAAATGCCTTTACTATACGCTTCGTTTAAAACCGGAGGGCCGGTTAGATAATAATTTGAATATTGTTTTTCAATGATACCTCTTATTTCACCGCCAATACTTTGCCGCTTTTCTTCAATGGTTGGTGTTGGATTAAGCTGAATATAGAAAAATTGATTTTTAAAATCCTTTGTTATAAGTTGTGCGGAAATATTTGGCAATTTTGACAGTAGGCTTTTTAATCCTTTTTCACTGCGTTTTGTGTTATATAAATCATCGAAATTGATTTTACTATTTGCGTAAATAGGGTATTTTGCCTTTGCTAAACTGAAAGAGGTTTTTACAAAAGAAAGTGAATCTATAGATTCATGTAATTTTAAAAGCTTTGATTTTTCTGTATTTCCAATAGCATTTTCAACAGGAAGCATGGCTATAAAAATTTCATCAGAACCAAATTTTTCTTGAAAATCAATATACGCCTTATAGCTAGGGTCGTCTTCTAAAAACCAAATCGATAGGGAGTTATCAACGCGAAGTTTCTTTAGGGTCTGATAGCCAGAAAAACCCATTAAAACAGCTAGAATAACAATAATTGCTATTCTGAATTTTATGATGGTTGTTATTATGTTTTTTAATTTTTCCATTACATGTTCCGTAATTAAGGTCTTAACTTATACTCATTTGGTATTTACACCAGGGTTTTGCTTTTAAATAAATTCCAAATTCTGATTTTAGAACAGTACAGTACTCTCCTTGAAAAGTACGGAACGCAAACATATTGTCTAAAAATCCTCCAAACACATACATCTTTACGCCTAAATAGGGCAGTATTTAGTTAGATACAGACTTACCACAAACTTTATGTTTTTGGCTTGTGTTTTTTCAATAGATAATTCCTTAAAATTTGATTTTGCTATATGTATCACACGAGTGATCCCTGCTAATCCGTCTCCAACAATTATAAAATCATATGGGTGTAGTGTCATTTATAAATTATGATAATGAACTACATTAATTTTCACAGTATTACTCATTACTATACTTCTGCCCCCAACATCAAAATTTCTACGATTAACTTTAAAGCTTGATGTTATTTTATATTTATTATTAATCTTATCACGATTAACAGTGATACTTATTTCTTTCGTTTTTCCTTTAATAGTTAAATCGGCAATCATAGTGAACACAACATCATCTGTAGTATTTATTGCTTTACTTATCCATGTTATATTTTCATGGTTTTCAATATCAAAATAATCGGCTTTTAGAATGTGATTATCTCTACTTTCTATTCCCGTTTCAATAGAAGCTACTTTAATTTCTCCTTTAATATTTAAAAGTTCACCTTTATTATCAAAATCAGTTTCTATATTAAAAATGTTGAAGTGACCATCTACAGCTATCCCTACATTACGGATTACAAAATCTATACTCGACTTATTTTGAGAAAAACTTAGCGATAAACAACAAAAACAAATTACAAAAAAGAGAAAACGTTTCATAGATAAAATTCATGATGTTAAGGTACATCACAATTTATAAATTGTGTGATAAATTAAATTATTTCTATAAAATTTGAGTAATTCTAATAGTAGTGTTTCTAAACAGAACCTCGTCGCCAACTGTTTTTGAAATTAATAGTTTTGCAATTGGTGTAGCCTGCGAAATGGCATAAAACCTTTTTGAATCTGAAACTATTTCACCAGCGCTTATAGCAATAAAATAATTAGATTGTGTTGTATAAACAACGCTACCTAATGCAATTTTTTGATGCTTAGCTTCTGAATTCACTTTATTCAAAATGGCTTTGAGCTTTTGAATTTCTGCCAATTGATTTCCTAATTTTTCGCGTTCTAATTGCAACATGGCACGGCCTGTTTCATGTTTGTCACCAGCGCTACTTTTAGTTTCAGAAAGTAAAGATTCTTGAATTTCTTTTATGGTATTTTGAATGATCTGAAAACGATTATCAACAAACTCTAAACAAAAATCATATAACTCTAGTTTGATACTCATGCTGTTAAATCTGCTAATTCTTTACCTACCAAGCTTCCAATTGCAACACCCATACCTCCGAGCCTAACACCACAAAATACACGGTTGCTTAGTTGTTTTACAATCGCTTTTTTTTGGTTTCCAATCCCCATAATGCCAGACCAACGATAATCGATTTCAAAAGGTGTTTCAGGTAAAATAGTTGTTTTTAATAAGGCTTCGAGTTTATTTTGAATAATAGCTGTTTGATTAAATTCGGTAGTTTCTTCCCCTTTAAAGTCTAAATTCCGTCCACCTCCTATAAGAATTCTATTATCTATATTTCTGAAATAGTAATAACCTCTATCTAAATGAAATGTGCCTTTAATGTGTAAATTTTCAATAGGCTTGGTAATCAAAACTTGAGCTCTTGCTGGCTTTACTTTTTGATTAATTAATTTTGAAGCAAAACCGTTGGTAGCAATAAGTAATTTTGAAGCCGAAAACTCAAATTGATTAGTTTTTATTTTTACAGAATCGGTATCTTCTGAAAAACCCTCTACTTGCATATTATTTAAGATTTTAATCCCTTTTGAATGTGCTTTTTCAAGTAATGATTCCATCATTTTACCTGTATCTATTTGACCTTCAAATTGATTAAAAATATATTGTTTATTTACATTTTTGAAATTGAAAATATTGTCTTTTAAACTGAAAATATTATCCTTAAAATGGGGTTTTAACAATTTATTTATAGTTTCTTTTTTTGAAATACAGCTTTGGAACAATGCTTCATCTGCATCTAAAAACAACTCATAACCTCCGAGTTGTTGGTAGTTTAATTGTTTATCTCCCAGGGTTTGTCTTAATAATTTTAAACCGTTAACGCGTTTTGAAATAAGTTGAATCACGTCCTCTTCGGAATGGGTGTTTAGATCATCAATAATTTCACTCAGGCTTCCAAAGCACGCAAAACCTGCGTTTTTTGTACTGGCACCTTGAGGTAATGTTCCTTTTTCAAGGATTAGAATTTTAGATTTTGGAAACTGCTCTTTTAATCGAAGCGCACAATTAAGTCCAACAATGCCACTGCCAACAATACAAAAATCTATATTAGTTAACCACGATTTTATTTCCCAGTAAGACAAATTCATAAAGCTAAGTTATACCAATTATTACTCAAAACAAACTATATAATTCGTTTCTATCCTGCCCATGTTTCAATATAAAATAAAACCGTAACCAAGGCTATGCTTTGATTTTCTATATTATCTGAACACCATATAATTCAAATTAATTATAGCTCATTTTGAGTAATAATTGGTATTAAAATTTTAAATTAAAGTCTTGCACTGTGTTAAGGATAGAAGCGGTATCCTTTTTGTAAAGCTATAAAAACTGCACATTTTTTTAGCTAGATATTTATTAATAGAGAGATCCCGAACAAGCACGGAACTGCTTCGCAGAAAGATATAGTGGATGACCTGACTTTTGCTTTCCCGCAAAAGTAACACCATAAAAAAACTCCGAAAGTAATTTCGGAGTCTTTAGTATTTAGTCTTCATCCTGTTTTTCCATAACAAAATCTTCCATAAATTTAGTGGTATAGTTACCGGCTAAATAGTCTGGATGATCCATAAGTTGCCTATGGAATGGAATAGTAGTTTTTATACCTTCAATAACAAACTCGTCTAGTGCGCGCTTCATTTTATTGATAGCTTCTTCTCTAGTTTGCGCCGTTGTAATTAACTTGGCGATCATAGAATCGTAATTTGGAGGAATAGCATAACCCGCGTAAACATGGGTGTCTAAACGAATACCGTGACCTCCTGGAGCATGCAAGGTGGTAATAACACCGGGTGATGGTCTAAAATCGTTATATGGGTCTTCAGCATTAATTCTACATTCGATTGAGTGCATTTTTGGTGTATAATTTTTACCTGAAATTGGCACACCAGCAGCTACTAAAATTTGTTCGCGAATTAAATCGAAATCTATTACTTGCTCTGTAATGGGGTGCTCTACCTGAATACGTGTATTCATTTCCATAAAGTAAAATTTACGGTTCTTGTCAACCAAAAACTCTACCGTTCCAGCGCCTTCGTATTTTATAAATTCTGAAGCTTTTACCGCAGCGTCTCCCATTTTTTTACGAAGCGCATCGGTCATAAATGGAGATGGTACTTCTTCAGTAAGTTTTTGATGACGACGTTGTATTGAGCAATCTCTTTCGGATAAATGACATGCTTTTCCTTTAGAATCACCAACAATTTGAATTTCAATATGTCTTGGCTCTTCAATAAGTTTTTCCATGTACATATCGTCATTCCCAAATGCCGCTTTACTTTCTTGTCTTGCAGAATCCCATGCATCTTTAAGGTTTTCTGGTTTAAAAACGCCGCGCATACCTTTACCTCCACCCCCGGCAGAAGCTTTAAGCATAACAGGGTAACCTGTTTCTTTCGCTAATTTTTTACATTCAGCAAAATCTTTAATAACACCTTCACTACCCGGTACACATGGTACTCCAGCGGCTTTCATGGTTTCCTTAGCATTTGCCTTGTCTCCCATTCTATCAATCATCTCTGGTGAAGCACCGATAAATTTTATACCGTGCTCTTCACAAATTTTTGAAAACTTAGCATTTTCTGATAGAAATCCATATCCTGGATGAATGGCATCTGCATTTGTGATTTCAGCAGCAGATATAATATTGGACATTTTTAAATAGGACTCGCTACTTGCAGCTGGCCCTATACAAACGGCCTCATCAGCAAACTTAACGTGCAAGCTTTCTTCGTCAACAGTAGAATACACTGCCACCGTTTTAATGCCCATTTCTTTACAGGTTCTAATAACACGAAGTGCTATTTCTCCTCTATTGGCTATTAATATTTTTTTAAACATCTTTTTTGTATTAGATAATTAGACAATTGGATTATTCGATTATCGGATTATTAGAATAGTAAACATCTAATAATCGAGAGATCTAATAATCTAAAATTAAGATGGGTCTACTAAAAATAATGGTTGATCAAACTCTACTGGAGATGAATCATCAACTAATATCTTAACTATCTTTCCTGAAACTTCAGATTCGATTTCATTGAAAAGTTTCATAGCTTCAATAACACAAAGTACATCACCCTCAGCAATAGTTTGACCTACCTCAACAAATAAAGGTTTATCTGGAGATGGTTTTCTATAGAAAGTACCAATGATTGGTGATTTTATTGTAATGTATTTAGAATCTTCTGAAGCCGCAGTTGCTGGAGCTGGTGCCGATGTTGCAGCTTGTTCAGGCGCAACTAAAGCAGGAGCCGCCATCACTTGTTGTGGCATTTGAGTGGCAGGAACTTGATGCACAATTGTTGTGTCTGAATCCGATCCTGTTCTAATGGTGATTTTTATATCATCCATTTCTAATTTAACCTCGCTAGCACCAGATCTGGCAACAAACTTAATTAAGTTTTGAATCTCTTTTATATCCATAATTTTACTAATTAGTTAGTGGTTAGTTTTTTGAATTATAAGCCCATTTTAAATAAATAGCACCCCAATTAAATCCGCCACCAAAAGCGGCAAATATTATATTATCTCCCTTTTTAAGTAGCGATTCGTAATCATTTAATAATAAAGGTAGTGTTGCTGACGTTGTATTCCCATATTTTTGAATATTCATCATAACCTTATCTTCGTCTAAATCTATTCGTTTTGCTGTTGCATCAATAATACGTTTGTTTGCTTGATGCGCAGCCAGCCAATCTACAGACTCTTTTGTTAGGTTATTTCGTTCTAATATTTTAACGGTAGCATCAGCCATATTAAAAACGGCATTTTTAAATACTGTTCGCCCTTCTTGAAATGCACAGTGCCCTCCTTTTTCTAAGATTTCTGCAGTTAAAGCATATGAAGATCCGCCGTAAGTAGCTTGTAAAAATTCTCTGCCTGTACCATCACTTCTTAAATATTCATCTTGAAGTCCGAGGTTTTCCTCATTTGGCTCGAATAAAACTGCTCCAGCTCCATCACCAAAAATGATACATGTAGCTCTGTCTTTATAGTTTATAATAGACGACATTTTATCTGCGCCAATGAGCAAAACATTTTTATATCGACCAGACTCAATGTAGGTTGAAGCAACAGACATACCAAATAAAAAACTAGAGCATGCTGCATCCATATCAAATGAAAACGCATTGGTTGCTCCAATTTCCGAAGCTGTAAAAGCTGCAGTTGAAGCGGCTTTCATATCTGGAGTTGCAGTGGCAACAATAACAAGTTCTATATCTTTCGGGTCAATTCCTTTTTTGTCTATAAGGTTTTGAGCTGCTTTTATGGCTAGGTAAGATGTTCCTTTTCCGTCGTCTTTAAGAATGCGGCGTTCTTTGATTCCTGTTCTTGATGTAATCCATTCGTCATTAGTATCAACCATCGTTTCAAGAATTTGATTGGTTAATACGTAATCTGGCACATAAGCGCCTACAGCTGTAATTGCTGCTGAGATTTTACTCATACTATTTAAGTTAGTTCGACCAAAATATCATTAAAATTGAACAAAAACGTCCAAAATTTCACGAAAACTACTAAATTTTGGTCTAATAATATGCAAATTAAGCGTTTTTGTGATTTAGAAAATGTATTTCATAAAAAAAACGCTCATAAATGAGCGTTTTATTATATGCATGCATAATTATTTATGCAACGTTTTCTACTTCTTCAGAGTTATCAATCAATATTTGACCTCTGTAGTATAACTTTCCTTCATGCCAATGTGCTCTATGATATAAGTGAGCTTCACCCGTTGTTGGGCATGTAGCAATCTGTGGCGCAGTTGCTTTGTAATGTGTTCTTCTTTTATCTCTTCTTGTTTTCGAGATTTTTCTCTTAGGATGTGCCATTTTATATTTTTATTTATCCGTTAATAATTTCTTTAATGTATTCCAACGAGGATCAATATCCTCTTTATTTTCTTTAACCTTAGGGCTTAATTCTTCTAATTTTTTAAGAATTTCTGAATCTAATGTGCCATCTTCAACTCCTGGATGTAATCTTTTTATTGGCACAGCTAGTATAATTAACTCATAAATATACTGTTGAATGCTAATTTCATAGGTTCCGTGAGGTATAATCAATATATCGATATTCTCATCATTGAATTCGTCTCCAAAATTAACCACTAAATCAAACTCATTTTCTATGGTTTGATTATAAGGTTCGTTTGTTAAATCACAATTCACATTTACCCATCCAGAAAATTTAAAATGTAACTCTAATAATGTTGTCTTTTTTTCTAATTCAAGACTAACATTAATTTTTACATCATTAAAATCTTCATACTCAAAATATTCAAAGAACGTCTGCTCTACTTTATACTCAAAATGATGTTTTCCTATTTTTAATCCCACAAATGGGATTATAAACTCTTTCAATGCCTTCATTATCACATCTATTTTGAGCCTGCAAATATATAAATTTTTATTTATCTAACACGAGTTATAAACATTTTTTTGTTTATGTTTTTAACTGCTTAATTTTTAAAGGGTTCTAACTAGTAATCAACTATTTAACGACGGTCTTTTCTAGGTGATTTTTTTAAAGGATTTGCAGTAAGTTGTTGATAACTCATTCTATTTCTAAAAATCTTAATAGCACTATATACAGCTTCTTTAAATGAGTTGTCATCAGCAATTCCTTTACCAGCTATCTCATAGGCCGTACCATGATCTGGTGAGGTTCTTACTTTATTTAATCCAGCAGTGTAATTAACACCTTGACCAAACGATAGTGTTTTAAAAGGTATTAATCCCTGATCGTGGTATGAAGCAATAATAGCATCAAAATTTTTGTAATTATTTGAACCGAAAAAACTATCGGCAGCGTAAGGCCCGTAAACCAATTTCCCGCTTTCCTTTATTTTTTTGAGTGTCGGTCTTAATACGTCATCATCTTCACTCCCAATAACACCATTATCTCCGGTATGTGGGTTTATCCCTAAAACAGCAATCTTAGGCCTTTGAATTTTAAAATCTTTTTTAAGTGAATTATATACGGTGTCAATTTTTTGCTCTATTAAATCTGAGGTGATATGAGTTGATACGTCTTTAACCGGTACATGGTCTGTAAGTAAACCTACTCTAAGCGTATCAGTTATCATAAACATTAAGCTTTCACCCTCAAGTTCTTGAGCCAAATAATCTGTATGGCCCGGAAATTTAAACGCTTCAGACTGAATGTTATGCTTATTAATTGGCGCGGTTACTAAAACATGAATCTCATCATTCTTCAAAGCTTTAGTGGCTAGCTCCAAGGATTTTATTGCAAAAGCCCCTATTCTGGTGTCTTCTTTGCCAAATTCAATACTTACCGTGTCATTCCAACAGTTTACCACATTAACTTTTCCATGAGCTAATTCACTCATATTATTAATGTTATGAAAATTGATTTGAGACTTGAAATGCGATTTTAAAAAAGTCATGACTCTTGACGAAGCAAAAATTACTGGAGTACAAAATTCTAAAACTCTAGGGTCTTCAAACGTTTTTAAAATTATTTCACCTCCAATACCATTTAAGTCGCCTATAGATATCCCTACTATTATATTTTCTTCTTGCTCCATTAAAAATGACAACTTTTGTTCGTAATTTTGAAATTATTTTAATACTGCAAATTTAACTAAATAAACAGATAATAATATGTTTACTGGAATTATTGAAGATATAGGTGTTGTTTCTAATTTAAAAACTGAACTTGATAATCTTCATATATCAATTAAAAGTAAAATTACTCATGAATTAAAAATTGACCAAAGTGTGGCGCACAACGGAGTTTGTCTTACTGTTGTTGACATAAATAATGATGAATATACCGTTACAGCCATAAAAGAAACATTAGACAAAACGAGTATTGGCAAATTACAAATGGGCGATAAAGTTAATCTAGAACGCGCTATGAAATTAGGAGACCGACTTGATGGGCATATCGTTCAAGGACATGTTGACCAAACAGCGATTTGCACTCATTTAAAAGAAGAAAAAGGCAGTTGGGTTTTTACATTTAAGTACGATAGCACTTTAAGTAATATTACAATTGAAAAAGGGTCTATAACTATTAACGGTACGAGTTTAACTGTTGTAAACTCTAAGACGGATACTTTTAGTGTGGCTATTATACCATACACCTATAAACATACTAACTTTAATACCTTTAGACCAGGTACCATTGTAAATTTAGAATTTGATGTTTTAGGAAAATATGTTGCAAAACTTGTTGAATTAAACAACTAATTTTAGTTATTTCGTTTAAGTAATAACTTTTTAACCCCATAAAATAAGGCGAAAGCCATACCATAAAGCAAACCTCCATCAATAGGTAAACCTGGTGGTGGTGGTGGTAGAGCAGGCGGTGGTGGTGGTGCCTGAGCTACACACACAAAACTTATTAATACAAATAAGAATGAGGCAAATATTCTTTTATTCTGCATGGTCATTGGGTCACATGGATCACATGGATCACAAAAGTATGAAAAAAAGCGCGTCCACGAAACATATATACTATTTTGAATTAAAAAAAGCCTATGAAGAGTCAAAAAAAACGATGAAATACGTTTTTTGACCTTTTATTAAAACTTGTTTTAACAAATTATAATTATATAAAATTAATCTCTCAATTTTATTTTATTCCACAAATATATATAATTTCATATCAAGGGAAAATTGGTAAAGAATTAGCTTTGAAAGTATTTAGCCTTTACCATGTAGGAACTTCAAAACATTGGCTAGGGGCTAGCATATTTTGGCAAATTGATATCTTAAGCAGAATAAGAGCCGAAAAGATTATGCTATACAATAAAGAAACGGCAAACGAATAAAAAAACCATTTCCACACATAACCTGGCTGCATAAACTTATACGGTTAAAAGACTATGAGTTAAACCAATGTTTATTTGGTGAACACCTTCTTCAGCAATTCCCTGAAAAACAAATTGCAATAGTAGAAAGTGAGAAAACCGCAATACTAGCAGCTGCATACTTACCAAAATTTAATTGGTTAGCCTCTGGCAATTTAAACAACCTAAGCCGCAAAAGATGCGGATCATTAAAAGGAAAAACTGTTTTGTTATTTCCTGACGCTGGAGCCTTCACTATATGGAAAGATAAGGCAAAAGAGTTGGCAGACTTAGCTTCTTTCATAGTATCTGACTTAATTGAAACAAAGGCCACTCCTGAACAAATAAAGAAAGGTTTTGATTTAGCTGACTACTTTGAAGGCAAACCAATTAAAGTGTTCACGGCCGCCCGGGAATTTGAACAACCCCAAGAAAATACTTCAATAAAGGCAGCAACCACAGTCAAGACAATAGACTTAGAGTATAAAGACTTTGAAGAGTTTTTAAATACAGAACAAAATAATATAGTTACCTGGCCCATAGAAGAACTTGAAAAATATTTTTCCTCAACTACAATAATAGACCAGCCTATTAAGTTAAACAATCACTTAACAATTAACACACCTTCAAAATTTATTTCAAATTATTTAAACATTGTAAAAAGAAACAACGGCAACCCCACATTTAAAACACATTACGATAGTCTTTTAGAATTAAAAAGTTATCTCGCTGACAAAAATACATAGAGGGATGGGGGTAAAATGTATAACGGTTTTTCAGTCTGTACATCGCCTGTTAGTCATCTTTATGTTTTTTGAAAAAATTAGGCAGGGGGGGTATGATATACTTTTATTATCTTAGTTGCTATAACGTGGATATCATCAATAACGATATCCCATTGTTGTAGCTAATTAAAGAATAAACGAGATGACAAAAAATATAAAAGTAGCTGCTGCACAACTTTCACCTGTTTTCTTAAACAAAGAAAAAACGGTTGAAAAGGCCTGTGAAGCGATTTTAGAGGCCGGTGAAAACGGCGCTAACTTAATCGTTTTCCCAGAGGCTTTTATTTCTGGTTATCCAGATTGGGTATGGCTTATTCCAAATAGTAAAGGAGCTGATTTAAATGACCTTTACTTGAAACTTGTTGAAAATGCTGTTTCTGTACCTGATGATTCTACGAAAAAACTTTGTAAAGCGGCTAAAACAGCTGGGGTTAATGTTGTTATTGGAATGCATGAACGTAATACTGAAACCAGTAATGCAAGTTTATTTAATAGCTTACTTTTTATAGACGACAAAGGATTAATTCTAGGTAAACATAGAAAGTTAATACCAACAGGCGGAGAACGTCTTATATGGTCTCAAGGAGATGGTAGTACTTTATGTTCTTATGATACTTCAGTTGGTAAAATAGCAGGATTGATTTGCTGGGAAAACTTTATGCCATTAGCAAGAAATGCTATCTACGAATTTGGTACTCAAATATTAGTTTCACCTACTTGGGATAAAAGTCCCAACTGGATTCAAACTATGCAGCATGTTGCAAGGGAAGGAGGATTGTTTGTAATAAGTACTTGTATGGCTTTAAAAATGGATGACATTCCTGATGAGTATGAATTTAAAAAACTTTACCCTGAAGGAAGAGAATGGATTAATGTTGGTAATAGTTCTATAATCGCACCAAACGGGAAAATTATCGCTGGACCACTAGAAGCGAAAGAAGGAATATTATATGCAGATATTAATCTTCAAGACATTATTAAAGCAAAACGAATGTTTGATGTCGTTGGACATTACTCAAGACCTAATGTTTTTAATTTTAATATAAATCAGCCAAATAAAAACTAGCTACAACAATGGCTATAATTAATACGGGTTTTGGTGCTTAACCCAAAGTTTAGAGCTCTTAACAAAGTCCGCCAAATCTTTTTGATTTGGCTTTAGAACAAAAAAGATAAAACAAAATAAAAAGTTTTGGCTAAGTGCTTAATCGAAAGTTTACTACTTTTAATTCCCGTACTAACCATAGCCGAGACGTTAGCAAAAATTAACATTAATGACAAATAACGTGTTTTTTTTCTGCAAATTTTCTGCAAATAAAAAAGGCTTGAAACGTCAAAACGCTGCAAACCCTTTATTTTACTAGTGGTCCCACATGGACTCGAACCATGGACCACCTGATTATGAGTCAGGTGCTCTAACCAACTGAGCTATAGGACCGAAATTGGAGTGCAATATTACTACTTATTTTAATTGTTAGCAAGAAAAATTATCCCTTTATATCTTGGCACAACTCAATTAAAACACCGTTTGATGATTTTGGATGTAAAAAAGCTACCAACTTATTATCGGCGCCTTTTTTAGGTGTTTCATTTAATACCTTGAAACCCTCTTTCTTAAGTCTCTTAATTTCACCTACTATATCATCAACATCAAAGGCTATGTGATGAATCCCTTCCCCCTTTTTTTCTATAAATTTATTGATCGGACTATTTTCTTTTGTAGCTTCTAACAATTCAATTTTATTATCACCAACTTTAAAAAAAGAGGTGTTAACGCCTTCGCTTTTTACTTCTTCTGTTTTATAATGAGGTTCTCCAAAAAGTTTAAAAAATAATTCATTAGAGTCTTTAAGGTTTTTTACTGCAATACCAATATGTTCAATTTTATTCATCAAAATATTTAGTTTTTTCATTTCTAAGAAAGCGGAAATCTCTCAAATTCCATATCAAGATATGAAAATAGCACCCTAAAAGTAACATAATCTTTAAATATCCGCTATTTTTGCATACTAAACCTTTAATAGGTAATAACACATGAGTGATATAGAGGAGAGTCAAAGACAAAAAAGAATAGGAACCGTTTTACAACAGGATTTAGTAGAAGTGCTTCAAGGTGCTGCCACTCAAGGCGGTATGCGTGGTGTTTTAATATCGGTTTCTAAAGTAAAAGTGACTGTAGATTTAGGCGTTGCTAAGGTCTATTTAAGTATTTTTCCTAATGATAAGGCTAAAGAACTTCTTGAAGGTATAAAATCTAACACACCCGTAATTCGACATGAATTAGCGCAGCGTACCAGACACCAACTCCGCCGTATGCCTAATTTAGAGTTTTTTATAGACGATTCTTTAGAGTATATTGACCAAATAGAAAAATCTTTAAAAGGCAAAGAAAATCCAATAAAAGACCCAACAATTCTAGACAAAAGAAAAAAATCTTAATTTTCTAATTGAGTTTCTCTCTATACATAGCAAAACGTTATTTACGCTCTAAGAGTACTAACAACGCTATAAATTTTATAACCTATATTGCTATAATTGGCGTTATTTTAGGTTCAGCATCACTATTTATTGTGCTTTCTGGTTTTGCAGGTTTAAAAGATTTTACACTTCAATTTACAAGTCAGGTTGATCCGGATTTAAAAGCCGAAACAGCCATTGGAAAATCGTTTATCCTAACCGACGACGAAATAAATAAACTCAATAATTTAAAGGATATTGCTTATTATTCTAAAGTTGTAGAAGAACGTGTTTTTTTAGCTTCTGGAGATAAAAACACACTCGCTGTTATAAAAGGTGTTGACGAACATTTTCAAAATGTAGTGGCTATTGATTCTACTTTAGATCGTGGCAATTGGTTAGAACAAAAATCCAATCAACTCGTAATTGGATGGGGCATTTCAAATAGCTTGTCACTTGGGGTTTTAGATTTTACAAAACCCATAACCGTTTATGTTCCAAAACCTGGAAAAGGACAAATAACAAGCACAAAAAATGCATTTAACAGTGTAAACACAATAAGTGTTGGTGTGTTTTATATTAACGAAAACCTAAACGACACCTACGTTTATGCTCCTATAGATTTAGCCAAACACCTTCTTAATTACGAACCCAACCAAATCTCGTCCATAGAATTTAGACTTAAAAATGAGGCGGATGAAACTCAAGCCAAAGACAATATTCAAGCTATTTTAGGCGATAAAGTGATATTAAAAAATAGAGCGCAACTAAACGACGCGCTTTACAAAATGCTAAACACCGAAAACTTAGCGGTATACCTCATCTTTACTCTCGTATTAATCATTGCATTTTTTAACGTTGTTGGTTCGTTAATTATGATGATGCTCGACAAAAAACGAAGCTTAAACACACTATTCAACATTGGTGCCACCGTAAAAGACATTCGGAAAATATTTTTTTACCAAGGCACTTTAATTGGTGTTGTTGGCGGTCTCATTGGGCTAGGAGTTGCACTTGTTATAATAGCGCTCCAAAAAGCATTTAGTTTGGTCATGATAACCCCAACGCTGGCTTACCCAGTAACCCTTAAGATAGAAAACTTCTTTATCGTCTTTTTAACCATCTCTGTTTTAGGAATAATTGCATCTAAAATTGCATCAGTACGTATAACAAAATCTATGGTGCAACAGCATTAATTTACTCTGTAAACTGATGGCCTGCAAATTTCTCTAAAACCTCATCAAAGGCTGCAAAAACATCTTGAGAATGATCAGAAGTTACCATTTTCATGCGGTATTCTTTAAAATGCGGAATGCCCTTAAAGTAGTTGGTGTAGTGACGGCGGGTTTCAAAAACACCTAAAATCTCCCCTTTCCAATCAATAGCCATCTGTAAATGTCTACGCGCTGCCTCAACACGTTCTTCCAAAGAAATAGGTTCTAAATGTTCGCCTGTATTAAAAAAGTGTTTTACCTGTTTAAAAAACCATGGATTTCCAATAGAAGCACGCCCAATCATGGCGCCATCTAATCCATACTCATCTCGCATTTCCATAG
>Ga0115545_1000730_pt1 | contig 17704 bp, 25 predicted proteins | sample COGITO_mtgs_1003_FD_87188 | JGI IMG/M metagenome (GOLD analysis project Ga0115545, IMG submission 87188) | Pelagic marine microbial communities from North Sea - COGITO_mtgs_100330 | ecosystem: Environmental > Aquatic > Marine > Epipelagic | place: Germany:Helgoland, sampling site Kabeltonne...
ATATTAATCATACCACCGTAGTATTTCTTTGTAAACGTACTGACATTAGTTGGTTTACCTGCTACGCCTTGAGCTCTTGCTCTTTTTCTTTTAACTGCACTTTTTCTTTGTCCTTCACTCATTCTTCTAGCTTTTGATAGTGGCACACATTTAGGATATTTTCTTTTAGAATCTGCTTTTTGTTTACTTCTACCACATTTAGAAAAACTACCGTCTTTCTTTTTACTTCCGATATCTACCCATTTTTCTTTAAACCACTTATCTAAACTCATTAGTCAAGCATGTCTTTGTAATAATTGGATGTAGATGAATTTGTTTCACTGTAATCAGAATCATCTCTAATGTAAGAGCCAGAAACATAACCACCTTGATTCATTTTAGACATACCACTATTTTGTTCAGCAGCATTTTTTGCAGCAAGCACTTCAAGTTCACCTTGTGCAGCTTGCTTTCTACCTTCTTTTTTGCCTTGTTTTTTCATATGGTTCATTAGCATTAACATACCAAGACCTGCTTTTTTTGGTTTTCTTGCAAGTTTTCCTCTTCTAGCACCCATTTTATTTTGTAAGCCTTTGTTTACTGCTTGTTTACCAAACTCTTGTATATTTTGAGATTGTCCTGTACCTTTACCTGTAATAGGATCTACTGCATTAGGATCGGCTAAAACTGTGCCACTTTTCTTTTTATTCATTTGCATGTATTTCATCATTCCTGCTAATCCAAACATAGGCATTAACATTCCTTTACCTGCTTTAATTGGTTTGTTTTTTAATTTCATCATAGCTCCTTTGTTAGCTTTTTTAGGTCCCCAATCTTTTTTCTTTACACCACTTGGGTCTTTGGCTTTTCCTGCACAAATTTTAGATGCGTAGGCGTTTGCGTAGGCTGAAGGATATACCTTAAACTTACGTTTTGCTGCTGCTTTACCTCTGGGACATAATTTTGTCATATGTTATTTTACCTTTTTTTATACCTTGTGTCTACACGACTCAATTTCTTCTTTTTACCTTTGTTTAAAAACTTTTTCTTTTGTGGAGGCTTTGTTATTTGTTGCCTCATACTTCCTCTGTTTAATGCCATTTATTTTCCTTTATCTTAAACGATATCTTGTTTGACCTTGTTCATTTTTGTAAGCTTCTTTATAATCATGTTTATTATAACCTTGATTAAAAGAAACGTGAACCCATCCTGAATGAGGCCCTTCTTTTTCATTATAAAATTCTAATATAAGTTGATCAAAATCTAAATTAGCATTTATCCAATCACTAAGTTCTACATTACTAAATCCTAATACTTCTATATCAGCTGCTTGACCTAAAACATGTTGCGATGTTTTACTACCACCTATTTTAGTATTTAATTCTTCACATCTAAAGCCAGAGCTTATAATCATAGGTTTCATAAAATGATTTCTTACAGGTTGTAAAACACCTTCACACAAACTTTTTAAATTTATAATGTTAGTCATACTTGGTGTGTTATCTATACCATGTCTTGTAGCTGTTTGAGATTTTGTAAATTCATGTAAGCTAAAATTTGTTGTTAATTTCATTTAACATTTCCATCTACGTCTTGCTTGACGTAATCTTGAATTAGGGTCTTTAGCTGCTTTAGGAAACATTTTCATTTGTCCTGCACTTCTTGCACAAAATGATTTACGTCTTTTTGCAGATTTACTTCCTGGTTTTACATCTCCAGTAACAGCAGTTTTTAATTTTGAACCAGGGTTTTTTGCTCTATATGCTTTTACACCAGCTTGCGTCATTCCCGCACCAGACTTTGTAGAACGAAAGTTCTTTTTGTTTCGGGGAGGCATGCCTCCCCTTTTTAAACCAATTAGGTCTGCTGTATAATTATCCATTATCAGTAGCTGATGTAATCGGTGTTACAAAAACTGTAACAGAGGTTACGTTACTAATAGTCAAGTGCATATCAGTTTTAAATAAAATACCGTCTAAAGGCATATCTACCTGATATTGATCAGCTGCACTTCCAGCAGGTGTTGCGATAACAAGTTTTTGTGTACCGCTTCCACCTCCATCTTTAAAAGTTAAACTTCCAGCTGACGCATGACCTACATAATAAATAGATAGCAATCTTGTTCTACCAGACTGAATAGCTCCAGTACTAGTTAAAGTTAATGCACCTATATCTGAGTTCATAATTTTCTCCTATTAACTAGCTACATCGTAACCAAGTATTGTGATAACTAATTTACCTGCATCATAAGTTCCTGCTGTAGAGGTTCCACATGTAAGATACAAATATTGGTCAGCAGCAATTGTGTTACCAACTGTTCTTGAACCAAGAGTAGCATCACCACCATTAATAATTAAAGTTTCTGTTAAATCACCAATAGCTGTGTCTTCTACACCAGTTCCTTCAGTTGCTGAGTGTAAATCAATATCAGGGTCTCCAGTAGTAGGTGCTTCAAAACATTCCATAGTTACACCAAAAACAACACCTTGGTTTGCTGTTGTTACTCTTCCGATGTAAGCAACTCCTGCACCATCAGCACCAATAATATCTCCAGCTGTACCACCACAATTCAAACCAGTAAGGTCAATCATAATTGTTGTTTTAACCATGTTAACACCAGTAGTTGTATCACTTTTAAATCTTTCTACTTGTGTAACATAAACTCCAGCTGTGCCTTCAATACCAGCACCACCAACAGCTTCGTTTGCCATTTTGTTTCCACTGGTAATTGTTATTGCACCAGTAGCTGCATTTTTAGATACAGTCTCAAATCCGTTTTCGGAACGGACTGGTCCTGAAAAAGTTGTATTCGCCATCTTTATCTCCTAGTTCAGTGATATAGTCCTCTAGGGTTGTCTGCCAAGCCAGTCTATATCAATTTATATTTCTTGGTAATTTATAGTATACATAAAAAAGGGGACTTATGTAAGCCCCCTTCTTAAACCTTTAAGGGAAAAGGTTGTTATGCTGCTCCAGGGCTTCCGAAAATACCTCTTGGATCTGAAAAACCAAAAGAATATCTTTCCCTTGCCTTGAATCTTACATTACCAGTATCAAAGTCACCTTCGATAGCTGTTTTTACTGGGCTTCTTACGAATTGCTTTAATCCGTTTGGAGCATCAGTCATAATGAAGAAAGCATCTGTGTCAGTTAAATAATGATTAATTCTATAACCTTGTGGGATCATTCCCATTGAAGCCATAGCATTAATGTCATTATCAGCTGTTCCCACTCTTTGCGGAGTCTTTAAAATTCTCTCAGCAGTAAATTGTAATTCTTTTGGAATTATCAACTTAACACCTTGTAGAGATATTTTTAAACCTCTTTCATCAGTGAAAGCAGCAATGTCAATTAAAGATTGCTCAAGAGAAGTTTCTGATAAATCAGAAGCTGTCCCTAAAGTATTTGCCATTGTACCACCACTTAATAATGGATGATTTGCATTACATAATGATACACCATCACCACCAGTGAAGGATGCGTTAAAAGCATTGTTAAGAACATTTGCAGCTTTAACTTGTTTAGTATTTGCCATACTTCTTGCTAAAGCTCTTGTGTATCTACCAGCTAATCTGTCATACAAATTATCTTCAATTGCTTCTTCGGTAATTGCGAAAGCCATAGCGATGGTTTCGTGTGTATACCTTGCAGTGAAAGATTCGTTTGCATCATCAAATTGTACTGCTCCGCCTTCTGATTTAACAGGGGCAGATCCAAAACCACTTAACATCACTTCTTCTTCAAAAGCTCTGTCAGATGACTCTGATGTAAATACCTCAGCATGTTCATTTTGATACCTGTTATATTCCAAGCCGAATAAAGCATTCAGACCTGGTTCTAACTCTTTTACTAATTGTTGTCTAGATATTGCCATATATTAATCTCCTATATACCAGTTGTTAGCGAAGTAGTTTGAGAATCAAATCTCGAAGCGTTCGCATTAAAATGAGCATTAAGTCTGACTATAAATGGAATACCAGCTGCAGTAAAATCAGAATTTTCAGCATCGTCTTGAATACCTACAATTCTTAATTGTTTTGTTGCTGTGCCGTCTGCTCCACTTAAATCCAAAACACCAGTTGATATACCAGTAGTATTATTACCAGCATTTAAGTTTACACCAGCTGCATTTTTAAAAACAGTTGTTCTTATTTCTGCCTCTGTATCAAAACTACCACCACCAGCATCACCAGCGATAACAAACAATTGATTAGGATCGTCATACACGAAAGCCTTTACTGGATGATTTGTATCAGCTCCAGATCCAGGCCAGTTATTTGAGAAAATTACTTCTCCAGTAGTACTAGAAACATACTCGCAACCATAGAAAACTCCCAAGAACGCCACACTACCTCCAGCTGAAGCACCAACAATGTCAATGACCCCAGCAGTTAGTGGAATTACAGGCGACCCTTGATAAATTCTATTGGTGTTTCCTGCGGCTATTCTGTATTCTGTTGTACCAGTACTATTATAGTTTGAACCCAACTTTGAAAGTGGTCTCAAACCAAAAGCTACATTAGTATTAGCCATATTTTATTTCCTTATAAAATAATTATTAAAATTAACTCCCTTTACGAGAGCCACCAAAACTTACCCTTGACTGTCTGTCAATATTGACAGGCATTTCAGGTCGTTGCTCCCTTAGAATGTCTTGATCAACGGATTTAACTTGGTCTGAAGTAATATTTTCAAAATACTTCCTGCGTTGCTCGACTATTTCTTCAGGTATCCTTGCCAACACAAGGCCACCAACCCCAATTAACCCCTGATACTGGCCTTCTCGAACCACTGGAAAATCATGATCACCGATTTGGGATTTTACTTCTTCAGCTCTTACGAACTCCCAACCTTCTCTAAGTTTTTTAGATACATTTCCAGTATCCATAAAACCGATGCTCTCAGTTCTTATCCAACGATGCTTAAATCCTTTTGGTGCAGGAGGTGCATCCAGACTTGATGGTGGAGTCCAAGCTTTAACTCTATCTTTTCTTTCACTTGAACTGCGTGAGGTTTTGTTTATCTTTTCGTTCATATATTACTCCTTCACGTATTTAGCGTATTCTTCTAATGGCACTCCGAGTTTTTTAGCTATCGCTACTTGTGACCGAGTGAGCGTCACTTTTCTGCGTCCTTGCTGTTTACGCCCCGCTGAGGCAACAGTTTGGATCGGTTTCTCTTTAGCAAACTTACCAGGAAAATTATCCTGTAGTTGTCTGTCAATTTCAGTATAGTAGTCTTCAGACTCTGGGTCAAACCCCTTTTGTACTAAATCTGAATGTATAGTGTAAGCAGCATTAGTCATAACTTTATCTTGACCAAACCATGAGTTAGTATCAGCCCAATCTTTAGCTCTTGAACTTGGTTCTTGCGGAACAACTTGTTGCTCTTGCTCTCTACTTACTTCTATGTTTTTACTTTGCTCTTCAATCTCCACCTTTCTCATTTTAGCTTTTTCTTTTTCAACAGCTAACCTAGTAAGGTTTTGATTTGCTTCCATCATTTTATCATAGTCTTGCTCTTGCATAGCACTTTTAAGTTGAGTTTTAACTTTATCAGTCTCAACATCAACTCTATTTTCATATTCGTTTACAAATTCTTTATCTGTTCTTTGTAAATCTGATTCTGTTTTCGAAAACTTTTGTTGTAAACCTTTTGCAAAATCTAGAGCAGCTCTTTCTCTTCTCTCAGCTTCTCTCATACGCCTAGTTAAACCATTTATTCTTTTTTGAACATTATCTGAGTGTTCAGTAAGATCGTCTTCACCAGACTCAGTTTTAACTATTTTTGCTTTTGTATCTGATTTAATGGTATCCGTGTAACCTAAGTCAACTTCACCTACCTCTAATTTTTCATCTTTATCTACTTGTTCTACAGAAATTTGTTTTTCTTCAATTCCGTCAGTATCTAATTCCACTGCATTTTCAGCCATACTATCTCCTTAAAATAGTGCGAGGACATCCTCGGGTTTTTTAATTGTTGCTATTATCTCATCGTCATTTAAAATCCTATGCTCTCCAAACTTAGTTTTAAATCTGGCTCCAGCATAACGACCATAAATAATAAATTGACCTTCCTTACACCAAGGTCCATCTGGAAACTTATCTTTATCTTTATAACATAAACTTCCCATTTTAACTACCAAACCTACTACAGTTGTGACTTCAATTGTTTCAGCTGTTTGATCTGATAATAAAATACCACCTTTTGTTTTTTTACTAGGTACATGTGGTCTTACTAAGATACGATAACCAACTGGATCGGGTAGACCATCCAAGTACTTACCTGTTTCCTCAGCTCCTCTAGGAACTAATGGTTTATCTTTTTTAACTTTAGGAATTATTAATTTAGGTGTTTTGGGTGCTACCAAAGTCATGTACGTTATTCTCCTTTCGTTGCAGGTCATTTAAGTCCTGTAGCAATGTTTCTAAAGCATTGATCTTGCCTCTAGCATAATTCAATTTTTCAATTGTGTCTACACTGTAAGCTATATATTCTTTATTTTCATCAATTTTTTTTCTTATTTGGTTTTTTATTATTTGAATAGTATCAATATCATACATAATTACACCTTATTTTTTCATGTTATCTCTAGCTATGCCTTTTGATTTCTCAAAGGATCTCATGGCCCCGAGTCCGAGGAGCGACATAACTAACGTGACGAGCCCTTCCATTTCTAAACTTGGTGGCATTAAATCTGGGTTAAACATTACAGCAAACCAAGTTAATATAGGGCCAATAAAAAACTGCCATAATAAACCAAGACAACAAACCCACATTATTGCTGGCCGAGCTCCGCTTACAAATATACTAGGATGTTTAGCTTGTTCTTTATTAATATCTATTTGACCTTTGGCTAATTCATTTGCATGTTTCTCAGCCATAGTAGCAAGTTTGTGTGCTAATTCATTTTTTTTGTCTTTGTCCTCTACGAACTTTCCGATTAGTTTTGTCGCTGGTCCTATTAAGCTTAGTAAGGTCATATGGTAATCCTTTCAGTTTATTCCAATGTTGTTGACAATAATATTTAAATTTCTCATAATCTACGGCTTCTTCCTCACAAAAAGAACATTTTTTGTGTGCAATAGCTGCTCTCCATGCTTGATCAAATGTTTTCATCATGTCGTTTATAAATTAATTTACGATCTCCTCTACGAACTTCTTTAAATCCAATTTTTTGTAAAGACCAATCAATAGAAGTCATGTTAAATGTTTGATGATCATCCATAATAATTAAACTTTCGTCTTCCATATTTCTCATACAAAACTGTATTTGTTGATTTACTGCTAAAGTAGTATGAGGACCATCCAAATGAATTACAGAATACTTATCATGAATATATGTTTGTCCATTAATAGTTAAAGGATAACCATCTTTCATAACTTTGAAAAAATAAGTATCTGGAAACTCAAAAAAAGCAAATTGTGTATACTTATGTAAGTCTACTAATGTTTCAACTTTCATATAATCTGTATAATCTTTTACAGTAGGAGAACTATCATCACAATGTTGGTAATTTAGACTACCGTAAGGATCAACAGCAATATGTCTATAATACACTGCTCCCTTTGATATTACAGCGTCCATTATTGTTTTAGAACCAAGCCCTCTTCTCAACCCTATTTCGCACGTTAGGACTATATCGTTTAACTTTAATTTTTGTATTTCTTCTGTTATAAATTCGTATTCTAAAGAATCGCCAGCAATCATTTAACACCAGTAAATTTTTTTCCTTTAAGTTGTATATCACTTATACCTTGTATATCACTTTTTACACCAGTTTCACGATGAGGGCAACCATAACTTCCTAAATCTGATAAACCTCCAATTTGTATCATAGTTATTCTTATACCTTGTGGGTTTGGTCCTTTTGAAGGAGGAGGTCCAAAATTTTTACCTTTCATTGTCTTTCTCCATATCATTTAAAATTTTCATTTCATTTAAATCAAGTTTTTCGTCAGCTACTCTTATTCTTTCTTTACCAGCTTCTTCTGCATCCTCTCTTTTCATTCTATCTAAATCTAACCTTTCTGCAAACTCACCTGATTTTCTTTGCATGTCAGCTGCATTTTCTTGAGCCTTTCTTTGCATATCCATAGCTCTTAAATCTAATTCTTTTTGTTTTAATGCTACCAATGGATCTGGTTTTTTACCGCCTTGTTCTGATTCTACGTACATTGCTGTAAGTACTCCTACTTGTTCTGCTATCATACTTTCTGTTTCTGCTAAATACGATTGTGGATCAACTTGTTCTAGTTGCACTAAGTCTGGTCTATTTGATTTAACTTCCATTAAGACTTGTGCTCTTGCTTTCATAGAAATATGTTCCATGACATGCGATAATAACAAAGCATTAACCATAGGATTTACTTCAACCATTCTAGTTTTCATAAAAGCAACATGAGTAGCTATATGAGCGTCATGGTTTTGAAAATAAAAAGCTTGTGGTATTTCCATACGTAAAGATTTAGCATTTTCTGCTCCTGGATCTGCTGGAGTTGGTTTTTTTTCGGGTTTTAATAATTTATCTATATCTTTTGTGCCCATTGCTAAATAAACTCTTTTATAAGCCTCTCTTAAATTGTGCATTTGAGGATTTGATTGAGCTATTTGTAATTGTTGGCTAGCTAAAGTAATTCTTTGAGATAAACTAAATATATTTGGGTCAGCCACAGGAATAATATCTACTTCTGGGCTAAAATCTACTTGTTTTATCATATTATTACCGCCAGCTACTGCATAAGGGTAACTTGGTGGTAAGTATGTTCCAAAAACGTCAGCTAAAAGTCTAAATTCAACTCTCATAGAGTAATAACAACGCTTATGAATAGCACTCATGACCCTAGAACCACGTTCTAGTAGTGCTAATGTACTACCAACAGCTCGATTTTGCTTATCTTCTCCAGTTTGCATGTCTAAAGTACCAGCAAATTTCTGTCCTGCTTGAACTACAAAACCTAAAAGCTGAAAAAGCGTACCACTTGGCTCTTTAAAAGGTAATAATTGAAACTGATCTTTTATATTTCCTCCAGGGGCATCTACATCTCTAAATTCACCTGGTTGAAAAGGCTGATCATCATCTCTAATCCTTAATCCTCTTGATTTAAAACCAGCTGGAAGATTACTTAACGTACCAGCATCTAATAATTGACGTAATGCAGCAGTAGCGGTTCTTGATAAACCACCAATCATGTGTATTAAACCAAAACCATAGAAACCTAAACCCGGTAAAAACTTATAATGTACAAAAAACTCTCTTCTCTTAAAAAACTCATCTTGAGGAGAATAGTTTCTGTAAATAGATAATATCTCTTGAGAGCCTTCATCAATAGTAACGATGTAAGGTATCTTTATATTTTTTTCTGAGTTCTCTACTTCATATTCTTCTATATCTAAATCTACATGTATCTCAAGAACATTAAATTGATTATCGGTGTCATCATTTCCTTGAACACCATCTATCTGATCATATTTGTCTTGAACTTCATTATCATCTTGACGAGAAGGAAGTATATCTACATCTCTATAAAAACCACCTCTCTGTTTTTTTAAGATGTCGTTTTCGCTCATCTTTATAACATGTGTTATTCTTTCGCAATCTTTTAAATCAGTCGCATAATAAGGAACAACTAAATCTTCAGCTGGTATAAACTTAGCTACTGCTCTATCCATAACATCATCATAGTATATTTTTTTAAAAGCAGAACCTGCTAAGGGTAGATAAAAAAGTAATTGATCAAAATCCGTTGTATACTCTTCCATTACTTCAGTAATCATGTAATTCATAAAATCTTTAACACGATGAGCTTGTTGTTCTTTTTCTGGAGTATCATCTCCAATTACTTGAGTATTAACTGGCCCTTGAGCTGGAAGTAATTCTTTAAATGCTTGAGCTTGAAATTGTGTAACAGATTCAGCTAATAAAGGATGTGTTACGGAACTTGCTCCAGCAAAAGGTTGATTGTCAGAATTGTTTTTAAAACCTAATAAATCTAAACCAGATATATAAGCTTTTTCCCAATCTGATCTGGACTCTTTATCTTTTTTATAATCTGTTATTAGATCGCCAGATAACCTAGATAGTATCCTATCATCTAAAGTTTCTGCAAGATTAGAATAAAAGTCGTCTTCTTCCTCTATCTCTACTTCTTCAGAACCATCTTCTTGACTTTCTTCAATCTCAACATCAACAGGGTCATCACCTAAACTAATACTTGGTTCTTCGGCATCCTCGTCAATAGGTCCTTCTGTTTCAACAACTTGCTCTTCTAAAATCTCATCATCTTGTGCCATATTATGTAAGCCTTGTTTTTTTAATTTTAATTTCTTTTTTACCTGGGCATTGTACAAAAGTTCCAGCCTTAGCACCAATTGTTTTTGCACTTTTTCTAGATAAGACTGCAATGTCTTCTATAGGTAAGGCATACATTGCCCCTCTAGATATATCAGCAGAACGAAGTTTTCTATTTTTTCGCTCAACAATAGAAACTAAATCTGGAGCGTCTATACTAGGTGGTTTTTTTGTTTTTAATAACTCTTGAGCAAATTTTAACTGCTCAATATTTCTGTTAGCTTTTTTTCCCATAAATTACCTTACCACTTAAATATGTTTTGTGCTAGTCCACCTTTTACATATCCTTTAATAGGTATATCTTTAAACTCTGGTTTTACTTTAATAGCAAAGGACTCGTAATAATCTTCTCTATAATACTTTTTTGGTTTTCTCGTCACAACCTCAATATCAGCTCCTTTGTAATAAGTAGGTATATCACCTATTTTTTTTAAAGCCTCATACTCATCTTCTGTAAAAGCAGCAATATGTTCAATAAAATCTTCTTCTTCTCCTGTGTCTGCGTTAATAGCTTTTCTTGGTTTTGTTATTTTAATTACTTTACTTGGGTCAGATTTGGCCACTCTTATGGTTCTTACTTCAGTCCCATAATCTTCAGCAAACTTTCTCATAAAATTTGGTATAGTTGCACCACTAGAATCTGCTTTTTTAGGACCATCTCTTGTATTTAATGAAGCAAAGTTTTTTCTACCTTTAGTTACTTTTCTTTGCATCTTAGATAAAAGATCAGTGTATTCTCTTTGTATTACATCTTGATAACCAGGTTTATTATCATATTTACTACCCATAATTCTTTCTATTGTTTTCATTTCTCTTTCATTAATTTTACCTGTTACTCTCTTAGATATATCTCCAGCTCCTCTTTTATTACCATAAAACTCTAAGTTACCAAGATGTGCTCCATCTCCATGATGTACAACTTCATAAGGATTAACTGTGACCCAATCTAAATCTTCTTTTGCAGCTTTACGTATTGCGTATTTTATACCTAATCCACCCCATTGTTCTTTTTTAGAAAAAGGTAAGTAAGGATGTCTGCTTGAAGGTCTTGTGTTAACAGTAGGTATAATTTCTTGTATCTCTTGGTACTTTATTTGTAACTTTTTAAGTTGATCAAGATCCTTTCTAGTCATAGCTACATTTTTAGCAGTAAGTGCAGACATCTCATCTGAGATAGTAAGTAACCTATCTCTATACAAATCAGTACCGATTGCATCTAGATTAAATTTATTATTTCTTATAGCGTTTTCAGCAGCTTCATCAAATAAAAAATTACTTCCTATTTCTGGGTTTGAAGAAGGTTTAGTTATTAAATCATTTTTATCTTTAGCTGTAAGATTTCTTTTTAAATAACCCTCATAATAAGCTTCCATACGCGATGCAGAAATATCATCGGACATATTTCTTATATAGTCATCTCCCATACTAAGGTTTTGCATAGCATAACTTTTAAATTTTGTTTTTTTAAAATCAGCAACTTTTTTTTTAAACTTACGATAATTTTCTGGATTGTTTCTTATGGCTTGCATCTCCGCACGAAACCTACCATCAAGCATTTCTGCTTTCGTTCTTTTTATTGTTTTCATTACTTGTTGATTTATATCACTTTGCATTTCATCAATAGATAAAGCTTTTCCTCCTCCATCTACTTGACGGGTACCTCCTCTTATATGAAGAATTTGACCTTCATTGCTTTTACCAAATATATCTTTATGAAAATGACCAGACTCAGCAGGTACTGCACGAAAACTAGGAACAGTTTTTCTAACATCATCCATTAATCTTTTATCTACAGTTATTAATGATTCAAAAAAGTTTTCTGTACCCATTATTCTATAGGTCTCCCAATCTGGATACTCATTGTATGGTATTTTATTTTTCAACTTACTTACTTCTTTATACGATTTAGATAAATCAAATACAGATTTTCTTAAATTTATAACATCGTCATCCGTTCTACTTGTAAGCATTTTACTAAGCAATATACCTGACTTTTCTGTTTTTGTTTGTAATTCTTTAATTGCTTGCCTAATAGTTTGATTAGGGTCTTTTATTTTATAAGGCCCTTTATAATTTAAAGAGCTTACAGGTTTATCTAGAAAAGAGTTAAGTCTTTGTCCATCCACATCTTCTATTCCATCTGCTACTCTACCACCTAATCCGTCAATCATTTCTTTTAATCTTTGAATAGGTCTAAGAGCACCTGTGAACGGATTACCATAAATGGTTGTATTACTAGTACCTTTTTTTAATCCTTGACTAGATATAAGAGAAGCACTTCCTTTAGCCTGTTCTAACTCATTTTTTACTTCTTGTAACTTTCTATACTTACTTGCGTTATTAATATCTAGGTTTAACAGTTTAGTATCAACTAATGTTGTCAAATCTTTTAAATTTAATTTTTGTAGGTTACCTTCTTGTGTTCCAGCTAAACCTTTAAAAATAGATTCTGTAAAACTATTTAAAGTCTCTGCATCTTTTTTAAAAAAATCAGAAGTATACTCTGTAACTTTTAAATTATTTGCTGGTGCGTTTTTTATTAAACTTAAAATAGTTAAAGGAGATATACGTATTTGATTATCCTTTGAACTTTCTTTATTAATATCTTTTATGTATTTTAAGTAACCATCTATCAAATTACCTTTTTTATCATACTTAGCTAAGTTAGCATCTGCTATCTCATCCATTGTAACTATCGACTGTGCTTTTGGATTAGCTCTATTTAATGGTATAAAATCAGCTTTAGTACTCATTCTGCTTTTAAAAAGCTTTTCCCAATGTGAGACAGGCATAGGTTTAGCAGTTTGAGATAATGTTACTACTGAATCAAATAAAGTAGAACCTACTCCGTATAAGTCTCCAGCAAAAGCTCCTCCTCCTAAAGTAAGAGGTTGTTGAGCTACAGATTTTTTAAGGTCATATAAAAATTGATTTTCTTTTTGTAAAGTAGCTTGAGCCTCTTTTTGTGCAAGCTGTCCTGGTGTCAAGGGTTTAGCAGCAGTTATATCATCTACTTTATCTACTGGCACCAATTCTTTAGATGCTTTAAGAGAAGCAATTCCTTTATCTTGTTCTAGTATTTCAGAACCAAAAGTTCTACCACCATACTCTTGATCAAACTTAGCTACCTCTTCTGCTTTATTTTTTTTAATTAATAAGGCATCAGGGTCCGTGACTCGGTTAAATTCTTTTATGTAATCTTTAGCAAACTTACCAATATTTCTACGAAACACCAGACCAGCAATACCAGCCCCAGCTGCTGCAACAGTTCCAAAACCTATACCTGAATCTTCATCCTGCATTAATCTTTACATTCACAAATTTTACCAAAAAGTCTTTTTTTAACTTTACCAACTTGTATCTTACAAAAGCTATAAACTTTTTTAATCTTCCTTTTAATTTTTTTCATTAAAACTCCTAATAGTAGTTGTATTCTTTTGGAGGTCTTTCCTCATTATCAACATGATCAGAGTATAACTCCACAAAATGTCCTTGCCTATATCTTAACATAGCTTGAGACATACTGTCCACATAGTCATCATTTGCTCCGTTAGGAAAAGCTGCACATTCATCAATAACATCATCTGCAAATTTTTCACCAAAAGGAAACCAAACAGCTCCACTTTCAAATATAGGTGCAACAGCATTTACTCTTGTATGTTTATCATTACCTTTAGTTGGTGTAAAGGGTACAACAGGAATACCCATTCTACGAAATTCTTGTGTCAAGGGCTCACCACTAGCTTTTTGTTCTATTACAATTGTTTCGGGTTCCCAATACTTATAAGCATCTAAAGCTACTACTTTAAGTTCTGGAAAATCATACTTGCCCCTTATCGCATCCAACAAAATTATATTAGGTGTCACTTCATCTGGGTAAAACACCCCCCATGTCGTTATCGCAGAATAGTCCGCAGTTTCTTTTTTACTAAAGGCTGTATCATAACTTTGTATCACATGAATTAAATTAGGTATGCTTTCTCCTTCCCAAGGTTGCCACCATTCACGTTTTATTATAGCTCCCTCATCAGAAGTAGGTTCTTGCATATACTGAGCAGACCAGTTTCTAATCGGTACTGAAGCTTTTATTTTTTCTAATTCTTCTAGGTTCCAATATTCAGGCCATACTGGGTTCCCTGAATCGAGAATCGCAGGAAAAGAAATTTGTTTCCAATTGTCAGCTTTCGGTTCTGTTTGAGCCTTGAGTAACCTGCCAGTCAAATCATCCTCGGCCCATCTCGTCATTACTAATAAAATAGAGCCTCCTGGTTGCAGTCTTTGTCTGGGTCCCGAAGTATACCACTCATATGCACGACCCATAGCAACATCAGACATAGAATCTTGTTCCGTGTGTGGATCATCAATAATCAATAAGTCAGCTCCACGACCCGTGATAGACGCTCCGACGCCAGCTGCATAGTATTCACCACCATGACTAGTTTCCCATCTACCTTTTGCCTTAGAGTCCTCACGAAGTCTAACGTCTCCAAAAATTTGTTTATACTCTGGTGAATCAATAATGTTACGAACCTTAGAACCGAACCTTACTGCAAGTTCTGTATTGTGAGAAACTTGCATAATTTTTAATTTAGGGAACCTTCCTATAATCCAAGCAGGAAAGTACACAGATGCAAATTCAGATTTAGTATGTCTTGGGGGCATATTTATAATGAGCCTCCCTTTTCTTAATGAAGCTATCTTTGTAAACTCATTAGCTATTATTTGATGATGTCCTAACTTTTTTGGATTGTCAGTTTTACGATATATAAAGTCTGGCCATACCTCTTTAACAAAATATAAAAAATTATCTTGGCACAGTTTTACATGCTCAATCCATTTCTTTTCTACTTCGAGCCTCAGTTTTTCTGTGGTAAGTAAACTTGGTTTCATAAAATATATATACACGACTCTAGACGTTTTGCAAAGTTTTACATGTATTTACCTTGCCCCTTGCTCCCCTCCTGATAGGAAGGGAGCTAACCCCTAACGGGGTTAGAACGGGGCTAGAACGTGATTTAAACGGGTTTTGAGCCTTGTTTGAATCGGTTCATGACTTGTTTGCCTCTTAATTTACTATAGACGCGTTTCCAATAGTCTATAGCATCTGTGGAGACATCACTATTATTTAATTTAATAATGTGTGCTTGTACTCTGATCATTTTACTTGCTAAATTTAAATCATGAGTCGCTTTTTTCAAAGCGACTACATCTTTTAATAAGTCTTTATTACTATACATATTAATTACCTCCGTTTAATACTACTTGCAATTCAGCAAGATAGTTGTTTACTTTATTCCTTAAATCATTAGTAACTTGATTATTAGGATATTGAGCATAAATCTCAACTATTGCTTTTTCTAATGCACTACAGATTAATTGATAGTTGATCTGTGTTCTCTGTTCATCTGTAATTGAATTAGCTAACTCTGTTACTCTCGAAGGAGTAACAAGGTTAGTATTGTTTATTAAATCTAGTACACTCATTACTTCACCTCTATATAATTGATTGCACTACCTTCTACGTTATCAGTAACAATAGTAGTAGAAACTCTTTCTACCATATAGTTTTTTGATAATTCGATATTTTCTTTTTGAAAGGTAGTAGAATCAAACCTAAAAGCTTTAGTTACTACACTCTGTATATAACCTTTTATATTTGGTAATAGTTTAAAAGTAAAGGTTGGATTTTCTTTTAGTTGTTCTTTAACTTGTGCTAAAAGTCTAGTTCTCTCTTTTTTGTATTTCTTATAATTAGTATCAGCAATTACAAAAGAATACATTAATTCTTCTTGTTGTAGTATTTTAGAATGTGCGTCGTTTTTTAATTTAAGTTTTTTCAATGTTACCTCCGTTAAAATATTATTGATTAACTTACTTATAATTATAATGTAATTAACGGATAACGCAACCTTTATTTTACATTAATTCAATTTTTTTTTATTATAGCAATTCCTGGATTTTGGAAATGCAGCTGGCGTGAAAATTTTTTCTGTGTTCACGTCATATGATTCTCACGCGAACGGGAACGGGAGCTGCCCAGGGAGCTGGCTGGCCAGCCAGAAAAAACCAGGAGCAACTGCCGTCCATCTTCGCGGGAACGGGAACGGGCTTTCATGTCCAATATAATATGAAAAGAGAGAGTGCTAAATAAAACACTCCCTCAATGAATAGACTAAACAAGTCTACTGCAAATATTAACAAATCTTAAACCCTCCAGACTCGCGACAGAACATTATAAATTCTTTCACATTGTCCTCTTTAAAAGGATAGTGTGCTTTCCAATCTGTCATTTTAGTAATATCATTCCATTGACCGTTGAAGGGTTCTGGATAATTAATTGGAACAATGTCCTTCTCACCAGTTTTGTCTATAACAATTTTTTTTAATTCATCTAGCTTATCTTGAAGTATTTTATTATTCTTTTCTGCTTTCTTTATTTCTTTAGAATACTTCTGCTCTAGTCCTTTAGTAATTCCAATCTTCACAGATTCTTCTAATAGATTGGCAATGGTTAAAGCTTGTTTTTCACTAACTTCAAATCCTCCATTATTATGCCATTCTGCTTTTTCATCATCTGTGAACATTCCTTCAGTTACTTCTAATACATAATCTGCTAATGGTCTCCACCACCACACATTATTCCTAAAGTAATGTCCTTTATTAGTTTGATTGAACTTTTCTCTTTCTTCAAAATATTTTTTTGTTTCTTCTTTAGAAGGATTCTTGTCCCAATCTATTATAGGTTGTTTGCTTTTTAATTTTGGTTTTAATCCGTAAATATCAAATCCCATTTTATTCTCCGTTAGTTAGTTAAAATATTATTATACTATATATAACGGCTAATGCAAAACAATTTTTTCACAAGTGCCATGACCGAATCGGATGTTAATTAGTTTTCCCGCCCCGCCAGCTCCCGGGCAGCAGCTAGTTAACCGAACCCCGAACCCGAACCAAACGGGAACGGGAACGGGAACGGGATTTAGATTGCTCTAGTTATATCATTTTCATCTGTTTCAAAATGAACAACTTGATGTAGTTTGTAATGGTAATTATGTCTTGGTTTGTTGTCCAATAGACCTTGTCCTTTCTTCCGATTACCTTTAGTAATCTTCACCCACATCTTCTCGTGAACTTGTCGCTTCCCCTCATTGATGGGTGGAAAGTAACAATATATATGCGTCTTCGGTACTCGTGAGTTATTTTTTATCTCTCGGTAGACATCTAGCCCATGTTCTTCACAAGAGTAGATGATATTTTTATCTTCTTCCATTTTTTTTCCTCCGTTAGTTATCCGTTAATTATACTACTTTTTTGTTTCTTGTCAAACGTACAAACGTACATTCGTTTCCGTCCCGTGCGTCCCCTGGCCAGTG
>Ga0115545_1000745_pt1 | contig 17511 bp, 22 predicted proteins | sample COGITO_mtgs_1003_FD_87188 | JGI IMG/M metagenome (GOLD analysis project Ga0115545, IMG submission 87188) | Pelagic marine microbial communities from North Sea - COGITO_mtgs_100330 | ecosystem: Environmental > Aquatic > Marine > Epipelagic | place: Germany:Helgoland, sampling site Kabeltonne...
AGTTGATAGTCGAGCTTAACACGCTCAAGACTATGTGTTGTACTGCATGATGTTAAACACACAGCAAGGACAAACAATACAACTAGTATTGCAAAGTCCTTAAGTGTGTAGTTACTATTCATCTAAGTATTTATTATCAATATAGTATTTGTAATCAAAGTTATCCATCTTAGTCTGATACATTCCAGCTCTTTTAATACAGCCTGCACATATCAATGCAAATAATGCGGTAACCCATCCATATAATACTAAAGATGTAGTAATTGCTGCGATTGCAAATGCACCCATTCCAAGTATTGATAGGAATGCAAATAATTGGTAGCAGAAGTTAAGTCTGCTTAGTTTTAAATATGACATAATATAAATGTTAAGTTAATAATCTTGTCCCATATCCATATCATTAATCATATCTTCTTGGAAGTTACGATCAATACCTGACATTGGAGTAGGTTTAAGAGATTCATACACTTGCATAAACTCTTCTACATTCATATCTCCTGCTTCTTGGCAGATAGCATCAAGTTGTAGTTTTATCTTGTGATGCATTTTATATAAGTGACGTTGTTTAATTAATTCTATATCCATAATGTTATATAATGTAATAGGAATAAACCTATTGGATTAGTAAAAGGTAGAAAATGTGGCGAATGCAGTCTCGTTTGCACTCGCACACATTATCTGGCAACTTACATCAACTAAATGTAAATCTTTATATATATAGTTAAAAGTAGGGACTAAAAGTCCCTAACTTTACGCAGCTTCTACGAAGTAGAGCAAGCTATCAACATCACTTTTGTCGACCTTGTCGCCAAATTTGATGTCCGCAGTAACTTCCGTACCTGAACGGAATTTACGCAAGTGTTCTTCCTTTTTAGCGAAGAACTCTGTTAGTCTAAACCAACCTATTTTGGTTGGTTTTTCGCCACTACTTGTAGTGGCATCTTCACCGAGGACTGTGAAGTCGTCGGTTGCTAACTGTACGTCAGCTACAGTTACAGTTCCTTTCTCTTGATTAACTTTTACAACATAAATTGCCATAGTAATTTGTTTTAAAATAATAATTCGATTAACCTATGCTTGCATAGGGGCGTACCTCGTACGCAATAATAAGGTGGGGTGATGTTTTAAATACCCCTACGCTCTCAAAAATTTTGGTCATTAAAAATTTTTTTGGTATTTTTGTCTCCAGAAGCACACAATATGTGTATCACCCTTGAGGGCCGAGAGGTAAGTAGAGGGTCAGACGTTGGATTGTAGATCCTAAATAAGGATTAGAGTTTTCTCCAATAGCTTCTAAAAAGAAAGGTATAGAACCTAGTTGGGGTAGAATGCATATAGGTAAGTGCGGTGAATCAACACCAGTATTATTATCCCTTGGTCTTCTCAACAGAAGAAAGCACTGCTAGGTTTAAAGTCCTGACTGAAATATCAAACCACCTAGGGGGAACCTGTATCTATTTTAAAAATTTTACATAATATATTTGGATTTATAAATAATTTTGTTATAACTTTGCAGTATTAACCAAATTATAGAAATAATGGCAAAGGAATTTACATTTCAACCCTTCGGAGCGTGGATAGTTGTACCACGTCCAGACTCAAAAACTACAGAGTCAGGAATTATCTTAGATGATGCAACTGCAAAAGCATTACAAACAAACATAGTAGAAGTATTGGCGGTAGGCCCGCAAGTTACGCAATGTGCAAAAGGTGATAAGATCATGGTAGATCCTAACACAGAGGCTATGCTTATACATATTGATGATGTTCAGTATTTATTTGTTAGTGAGTTTCAAGTATTAGGTAAGTTCTAATGAAAATGCCTGGTACAGTCACAATAGATCTAAAAGACTACCTAGATCTTATAGAACATTCGCAAAAAACAAGCGAGTTACGTAATTCTACATCTAGAGCTGCAAAAGAGCTATCAGTATTTCTTTCTTTTCTATGTACACGCGAGAACATAGACAAATACATAGAAGAATTTAATAAACAATCTGCCACAGCTACAATTGTTGTAACAGATGGTAGAGCTACTATCGTGTTCAACGAAATAGAGTTTAAAGATGATCAGGACAAAGTTTAAGACTAACAGTTGGGAAGAGTTATTTGCATTGTATGATGAATTTGAAACAAAGCTAGAAATGTGGTCAGAAAAAAATATAGATGCTACTTGGGATATACAAATTTTTATAGGAGATCATGAGTATACAATAATAGTAACAGTAAAAGATGAAGGCGATAAAGAAACAGAATAAACGTAGGATATACGTAGATGGTCAACCTATGAAAGTAGAGTATGCAGTATATCAATTATTAGAAAATCAAAAATTAAAAATAGAGCAGTATGAAGCTATCCTTGCTGCATATCTAAAAGAAAAAGAAGAAGAAAATGGAACAGAAGATAACGATTAACGTAAATTCTACTTACAAGTATTTGCAATTGTGGAACGGTATCTTTAATTTAACTAGTACTGAATTAAAAGTGTTAGCAGCATTAGTAGATGCAGCAAATGTATTAGAAGATACTAATATATGTTCTGTAAAATCTAAAAAGGCAGCAGCTAGAACTGTAGGTCAAGAAGATTTTAACACCTTAAACAATTATATAAAGAAAATAAAAGATAAAGGTGCAATTAAAAAGTCTAAAAAGGACTATGTTTTAAACAGGTTGTTGGATCAAAGTACAATTAAAGTAGAAGTAAATATAAATTGGAATGAGTAAAGATGATATGCCAAGTTTATGGCAAATGGCAAAAAGTTTTAGTAGAGATCTTACTAAATACGTAGCAAACGGGTCACCTAATGTGTCTGAAACAGATTACACAGAAAGGTTATCTGACTGTAACAGTTGTGAACATTTAGTAAGAGATAAAATGAGGTGTGGTAAGTGCGGATGTTTGATAGAGCATAAAGCAAAATGGAAAACAACTACATGTCCTATAAACAAATGGAAAGTACAAGACAATGACGAAGTCAAAAAAGGAAATAGTACAGATACTAGCGACAAAGTATAATCTACCTTTAGAAAAAGTAGAAAATATAATAAACAGTCAGTTTAAATATGTAACTAGTATTATGTCAGATGGTAGTTTTGACTCTGTTAGATTACCTTACTTTGGTAAGTTTTCCTCTAAGCAAAGTAGAAGAGATATATTAACAAAAAAGAAAAATGGACTTACTGGAGATAGTTGATAATTTAGCAGTGCCGTCAGCATATACTCTTACTATTATAGAATTTAAAGATTTAGATAGTAAAGAACTTGCATACGTTTATTTTATGTGTAATCATAACTCTCCGTATGCAGTGTATGATGAGCAACAAAGAAATATAGAAGTAAAAGATAGTTTGTTTGGTTTAAAATCTAAATGGACAGCTAGTAAGAAAGTATTAGCAGCATGTAATAAATATAGAGAACTAAGAGAGACATCTGCAGTAAAGTTATTAAAAGCTGCAAGAGAATCTGTAGTAAAATTAGAAAAGTATTTTGCAACTGTAGATCTTACAATGATGGACGACAACGGTAGACCAATCTTTCATGCAAAAGACTTAGTTGCTAACCTCTCTAAAATGGGAGATGTTATTGCAGGACTATCTAAACTAGAAGAAATAGTTAAAAAAGAAGAGCAAATAACATCAAATAATCGTGGAGGAGTTGTAGTTAACAAATATAGTTCGTAAATTGGGAGCATGGATTTTTTAGAAGATTTAGATAACTACCATACGGCAATGGAAAATGCGTATGCTTTTGTAACTAAAAAAATTACCCTTGACGATATATTTGAACGTGCGGAACAGGCGTCAACAGATGAAATACAATTTTTTTTACCTTTTGACCCTATAGAAAGCGATGGCAGAGATGAAGCTACTTTAGATTTGCTTATAAATCATTTTATAGAAATAGAAGAATACGAAAAATGTCAGGAGTTAGTAGAGATAAAAACGAAATTTTTAGAGGCACCAAAGGATTAGCTCCAGCAGCAAGTCATTTTATAAAAAATGGCTATTATACATCATCATTACCAGGCACAAAGCAATATTATGACTACTGGGATGAAGAAAGAAAAAGATGTTTATACGGATACACCTACAATGGTGTAACTATTACAGGTAATCATTATTTTTATCTTAATTATTGTCCGATTGACAGGTCTGTTGATCAGGAATTACCAGATGGTACAATTATAGCGCGAAGAGAGCGTACATTTCCAGCATTTTATGATGGAGATTGGAAATATTTTGGTGCAATTGACAATTGTAGAAAGACAAATAAGCATATGACGGTTTTAAAAGCACGTCGTAAAGGATTTTCTTATAAAGCTGCTGCTATGCTTGTACGTAACTATTTTCATGTACGTAATAGTAAAAATTATGTATTTGCAGGACAGAAAGAGTACTTGATTGGGGATGGTTTGCTATCCAAAGCTTGGGAAATAATGTCATTTGTAGATGATAATACTGCATGGACACAGCCTAGGTTAAGAGATAGAGAGATGCACAAACAATCTGGATATAAAAAGAATGTTAACGGAGCTCTTGTAGAATTAGGAATGAAATCACAGATTATAGGTGTATCTCTTAAAGATGACCCGGATAAAGTAAGGGGTAAGGCAGGTGAACTTATATTCTTTGAAGAGGCAGGATCTTTTCCAGGATTATTAAAAGCATGGGAAGTTGCTATGCCAACAATGCGTCAAGGTAGTAAAACATTAGGAACTATGGTAGCTTTTGGTACAGGTGGTACAGAAGGTTCAGATTTCCAAGGTATGGAGGAGTTATTTTACAATCCTGATTCGTATGACTGTTTATCTTTTGAAAATATATGGGATGATGGCGCAAGAGGTACATTATGTGGACACTTTGTACCTATATATGAAAATTTAGAAGGATTTATAGACGATGATGGTAATTCTTTTGTAGATAAAGCTATAGAGTTTGAAGAGTCTAACAGAAATAAGAAAAAGGGTACTAATGATCCAAAAGCATTTGACCAGTATATAGCTGAACATCCTATGTGTCCTGCAGAAGCTACATTACAAGTGTCATCTAATCTATTTGATATAGGATCTCTTCAGGCACACTATAATAATGTAAAAGCAAACAAGTTACACACTATTGGTACAGCAGGCAAATTATATTATGGTAAAAATAGTAAGATAAAGTTTGAACCTGATGGAGATCTTAGACCTATTCTACGTTATCCTCATAGAAAGGAAGATCAGTTGGAAGGAGCCATTGTCCTTTACGAAGGTCCTTATAAAAACCAGGCGGGACAAACACCACATAATTTATATGTAGTTTGCCATGACCCGTATGGTCAAAACCAATCAGCAGACTCCAGTTCTCTGGGTGCTGCGTATGTGATAAAGAGAATAAATAATATATCAAAGCCGGATGATATGATTGTAGCTAGTTATGTAGGTAGGCCACATACTCAGGACGAATATAACAAAAATTTATTTATGTTGGCAGATTATTTTAATGCTAAGATAGGATTTGAGAACGATAGGGGTGCTGTAATACAATACGCTAGGCAACATAGAAAGTTACACAAGTTACAAGAAGAATTTGAAATGCTTGACAAAAAAGATTTACGTTCTAAAAAAGTAAAGCGTCAATATGGTATGCATACAACAGAAGCCAGGAAAAGACAAGGAGAGTTATACATACGTGACTGGTTAAATTCAGTGCGTAGTGTAAATGAAGACGGTACTACAGTTTTAAACTTGCATAAGATATATGATCTTGCATTATTACAAGAGCTTATAAAATTTAATCATAAGGGTAACTTTGACCGGGTTATGGCATTTATGATAGGCATGTATCACACTAGAGAATTATACAATGCAGAGGTGAAAGAGATATTAGAGGATAACTCTGCTAATTCTTGGTTTGATAATAATTACTACTAGTGTTATATAAATAAATAAAATAACAAAATATAATACAAGGGTAGACACACATAATAAAAATAGTAATTTTGTATACATATGTATCTAGGGGGAGAAAAAATACCGCAGCAAAGGCTGCCTTTATCAAAGAAAAATAAGAAATGGAAAGAAGCGTGCGTTGACGCTTTTATTGACATGTCTAATAATAGTCTAGTAGGTCGTAAAGAGGATCTACGTAGATTATATGATTACTATAACGGTATAATTGAAGAGGAAGACTATCGTTACGTTCTTAAGCCTTATGGCAAAACACGTAAGAATTTCCCCTCTAAAATGCGTAACTATCCTATTATCAAACCTGTAATTGATCTTCTCTTAGGTGAAAAGTCTAAACGACCTCTCACTTATACCGTTACCGTACAGAATTCTGACACTATATCTGAAAAAGAAAACGCTAAGATGCAATTAATTATGAGTAATCTAGAGCAGCGTTTTATAAATGCAATGAATGAGTCAGGTGTAGAAACAGGAATGCCTACACAAGAAGTACAATTACCAGAGCATATTGCTAGTCAGTTTGAAGATTCTTATGTAGATAACAGAGCCATAAAAGGACAGTATGGTTTAAATTATATTATACAACAGCAAGAAATAAACCATAAATTTAACAAAGCTTGGTTTCATTACCTTGTTACTGGTGAAGTATACTCGCACAGAGGTGTAAGGAATAACGAACCTTTTTATGAAATACTAAATCCTGTAGATATTGACTATGACAAAGATCCAGACTTAGAATTTGTAGAAGATGGGGACTGGGCATTAGTTCGTAAGTATGTACATCCTTCAACAGCAATAGATCATTATCATGAGTTCCTGACAGATCAACAAGTGTTAGAACTTGAAGAGCCTAGACAATCTGATATAGATTCACACTTATTGTTTAGAGCATCTATGAGTAATCAAGATCCAAATGTACATAGAAACAGATTGCTAGAAGTGGTTACTGTATATTGGAAGTCTAGAAAACGTATAGGATTTATGACTTTTGAAGATCAGGAGACGGGCCAGATAGAAGAAGTACAGGTAGATGAAGATTTTAGAATGCCTGTAGAACTTCGTGAGCAAGGCGCTAAAGTTGAGTATAAGTGGGTAAACGAAGTTTGGCAAGGGACAAAGATTGATGGAAGATTTTTTATTAATATAAACCCTGTAGCAAATCAAAGAACCTCTCTAGATAATCCTTCTACATGCAAGTTACCAATAAACGGTAGAAGATATTCAGATGTAAATAGTAAAAACATATCTCTTGTATCTTTAGGTATACCTTATCAACTTACATACAATATTTATAAGTATAGAATGGAGTTATCTATTGCAAGGAGTAAAGATATTATTGCACAATTTGATATTAACATGATTCCAAAGAAATGGGACATGGACAAGTTTATGTATTACGTTGAAGGTACGGGTATTGCTTGGGTGGATTACAACAAAGAAGGAATACAATTGAACCCACAGCATCAATCCGTACTGGATATGTCTATTAAAACTATTCAGCAGTATGTTACTTTATTAGAATCTATTTTAATAGAATGGGAAAAACTAGCTGGGGTGAACAGGCAGAGACAGGGACAGGTAGGACCATATGATGGTAAAGCTGCAAGTCAGCAAGCTATTGTACAGTCGTCACATATTACAGAAGACTTGTTCCGTAAATTTGCAAGATTTGAAGAGAAAGATTTACAAGCATTATTAGATTACTCTAAAGAAGCTTGGTTGACTGGTAAAAAAGGCATGTTTGTAATGCCTGATGGTACTACAGACTTTTTAGATATAGAAAGTATGTCACATTTAGAGTCTGAGTATGGTGTATTTGTTTCTAACTCTGGTAAGGATATGGATAAGTTAGAAGGTATTAGACAGCTTACACAAGCGTTAGTACAGAATGGTTTACCAATATCTGAAGTTGCAGAACTGCTAGATGCAGATAACTTTTCTACAATTAAATCAAACATTAAGTCTGCAGAAAGGCAAAGAGAGGCTTTACAAGCTCAACAACAGCAGGCAGAGCAAGAAATGGCAGCTCAACAACAACAGCAAGTACAAGAGCTAGAGGCTGCTAAGTTAGAGAATGATAATCTAAATAGAGAAAAAGACAGACAGCTGCAGCTACGTGTTGCAATGATTAACAATGCTGATAGCGACAAGGCAGCAGGCTTTAATATGGAGAAAGCTATGCGTGAACTTGATCTAAAAGAACGAGAACTTACTTTAAAAGAGCGTGAGATTACTGCTAAGATTGCATCTGGACAACGTCAGGATGAAATAAAAAATAAGGAAGCTAGCGCAAAAATAAAAGCAGCTAACAATAAAAACAAATCTAATTAATGGCATTAACTGACGAACAGAAAATGCAAATTATAAAAGAGGCAACTGCTAGTGGATACAAAGGCAGTTTCCAAGAGTTGTTTGATCAGCAAGAAGCTGCTATGGCTCCTCAGCAGTCTGCACAACCTATGCAGCAAATGCCTGAGCAGCCAATGGAACCCCCGATGCAAACAGGAGATATGCCATCTATGCAACAAATGCAGGATGGTGATTTAGTACAATCGTATGCGTCTGAAGCTCCAGGTGTAGGTAACATGCCTATGGGAGAAGATGTAGGTACTATTTTAGAAAGCGCTTCTACATATAAGGAGGGAGGCTTTAAAGGTATAAAGTATGCTGATAAGTATAGCAATGGTGGTATTAAATATCCTACAAATGAACAAGGACTTGTAGTACATAGTGGTGATAGATATTCATTTACAGGAGATCAACGTAAAGATGATTACCTAAACAAGCAACTATCTACAGGTAAATTCGGTTATGATCCTAATACAGGAGGTATGGTAAGGCTAGCACCTAACAACCAAGTAGAAGTTTCTGCTAAAGATCAGACTATTATAGATAGAGGACAGCAGCTTGTAAAGAATCAAGAAAATACTATTATAAATTCTGCAGGAAATTTAGCAGATGATTATATATCTGGTAAAAATCAAAGTGATTTAGCTCGTGATGCGTATATAAGGTTAGGCCAACAGAAAGGTAATGAAGCTTTTAGTTTAGTGGCAGGATCAGCAATACCTATAGGGAATGCACCTAGATTAGCAAAATATGCACCTAGAGTTGGAAAGTTTCTTAAGAATACTCTAAAGTTTGATCCTAGCAGTTCGTTTGGAGCAGCATACAACTTACCAAAGGAAATGATAAAAAATAGAAGTTTTTTTGGAGGTCTTTCTAAATACAGACAAGGACTAATAGGTAAAAGTAAACTTGGTACTACAGGTAATGTTTTAAAAGAAAGTGTTGGTGCAGTTCATAGTACGTTTGCTCCAAAATATGCGATGGATGCATTAAGCCCACATAAAGATGCAGAAAAATCTGCATTATCTCTTACAGAATTAGCTAAAGTGCGAAATCCATATGCGAGTGTAGGGGTGAATCTTTACAAAGCAGGTAAGGATGTATATAAAGGTATACAAAAACCTGAGGATGCTGCATATTATAATACCTCTGCCGGATTGAGAATAGCTTCTACACTTACAGATAAATTTTTACCTAAATCTCTTGGGGCAAAAATTGTAGACCCAGAACAAATAAAATCACTTACTACAACTGGAAAATCAACATTTGACCTGTTTAGAAAAAGTAACAAACATGTTAAAGCAGGTAAGGAGTGATATATAATAAAGACATAACCAAAAAAATAAAACAAGTAATAATACTTGCAATTTTAAGTATTTTTGTAAAAACTAAATTTATATAGATATGGCACCAGAAGAAGAAAATATTGGTATTGAGGACATATCATTTGAAGATGTTCTAGGCGTAGGTTCAGCAACTCCACCAGAGCCAGCTGCACCTTTAGAAGAAGAAAAGCCGGAAGCGGATGCAGAAGTTTCTGAAGAAAAGGAAGTAGAAGAAGTAGAAGATACTATTGAAGAAGACGACCTTGACGAAGAGGAGTATGAAGAGGAAGAGGAAGAAGAAGAGGAAACTAAAGAAGATAAAGTTTTAGATGAAAGTATTGTAGGAGAAGTACTATCATCTCTAGGTTTTGAGGTAGACGAAGAGTATGAAGATACTCCAGAAGGTTTAGCTAAAATGACGCAAGACTTAGGGGCAAAAATGGCAGAAGATCAGTTAGATCAACTGTTTGGTAATTTTCCACTAATACAACAACATTTAGAATACGTTCTTTCGGGAGGCGACTCTCAACAATTTATGAAGGCTCATGATCCTGACAATGATTATGGGAAGTTAGAAATAAGCGATAATGATATTAGAACTCAGCGATCTGTTTTAGCAACTTATTTTAGAGCTAAAGGTCATGAGGACGAGTTTATAAACGAATTGTTGGAAGATTATGAAGATAATGGAAAGTTATTTAGTAAAGCATCCCAAGCAAAAAAAGCTTTAGCTCAATCACAAGCATCTTATAGAGAAGAAATTGTGCAAAAACAAAGAGAAGAGCAAAAAGTGCAAATGCAAGAACAACAAGAATTTTGGAACGGTGTGTATGAGACAATTGATAACTCGGATGAGTTTGCGGGTCTTAGAGTTCCAAAGAGAGAGAAGTCAAAGTTTTTTGATTATCTATCTAAGCCTGTAACAAAAGACGGCTATACACAGCGAGACCTTGATCACCAAGATTCAGAAATGGAAGTTAAACTCGCGATTGATTATTTAATGTTTAAAGGATTTAATCTTGATAAGGTTATATCTGGTAAGGCTAAAACAGCGGCTACTAAATCTTTAAAAGATAGAATAGCTAGAGGACAAGAAACATTAAAAAGCGCTCGAAAAGCTTCTAGACGTAAGAATCAAGCATTTGATGTAGATGATTTAGATCTTAATTTATAATTAAAAATGGCAATTTTAAAATGCAACTTAACTTAAATAAAATTAGATAATTATGAGCTTAACAGGAACAAATATAAGCGTTCAAAAGACGTTTTATAATGATTCACAAATGACAGACATGAATAGTCTGGCAAATGCTCTTTTGTCAAAACCAACTGAACTTTCTCCGATTATCACACACTTATCTGGTAAGGATGATAAGCGTTTCCCATTATCTTTCTTAACTGAAGGAGCTGGTAACGTGCAATCAATCGACAGATTAGAGTATGAATATCGTGTGGCAACCCACAAATTGAGAACTCGTCCATTGGCTGTGACAAATGCGGGCAATAACTTAGGACAAGGAGGATCAACTTTTACGTTGGTATTCCCTGATAAACGATTTGTATTTCCTTACGTATTAGTAAACTCAAAAGGTGAACTAGCACGTATTATGAAAGAACCTACTGCTTATTCAGCAGGAACAGGTTGGGAATACACTTTACAATTAGTAAACCCAGCAGCTGCTACAAAACTTACTTCAGGTTTTACTGCAGGTGATCTTTGGGCACAACTATATGCACCAGTAGGTGTTGACTTCTCAAGAGGTAACGCTTCTAACTGGCAAGCACCAGGTAAAGTAAGAAACAAAATTACTACAGTACGTAAATCTTACCACATGTCAGGACATGCTAAAGATTATGTAGCTGAGTTTACTTTACCAACTAAAGGTGGTGGTTCTACTAATCTTTGGATGGATTACGAAGAGTATCAGCACATGCTTGATTTTAAAGAAGAGTGTGAGATGTACTACTGGTACGGACAAAAAACTTATGATGCAAACGGTAACACGTTTATGAAAGATGAGAATGGACAGCCTGTTATTGTAGGTCCTGGTTTATTCGAGCAAATCGTAAACACTGATACTTACTCAACTATGACTGAGTCTAAGTTGAAAAACATCATTGGTGATTTATTCTACCAAATGACAGATGCTAATCAAAAACAAGTTACATTGTACACAGGTACAGGTGGAGCTCGTGAATTTGATGAAGCACTTAAGTCTCACTTCTCGTCTAACACTTTCAAAGTAGGTGGTGAGAACAGATTTATAACAGGTAGCGGACGTAACTTAGGATTGACTGGTTACTTCACTACTTACGAGCACGTAGACGGACACGTAATCAATGTGGTTAAATTACCATTATTTGATCATGGTCCTGTTGCACAGGCTCGTGGAAAGCACCCAGTTACTGGTTACTCATTAGAGTCATACCGTATGGTATTTGTAGACCAGTCTAACTATGACGGACAAGCTAACTTGACAATGATCTCAAAGAAAGGTCGCGAGATGATGAGATGGTGTGTTGCTGGTTCTGTTGTACCTAGAGGATTCTCTGGATCAGACGCAAGAGCATCTGATGTTGATGGTGCAAGTGTACACATGTTGAAGACAGCGGGTATCTGCTTACGTAGATTTGATACTTCTCTGGATATTCAATGTGTAGCTTCCTAATTTAGGGAGTTAAAAGAGGCGAGCATTCGCAAGTCTATATATTGGTTTTTTGGTTGAGGTTGTGGGGGGCTTTGTGCTCCCCTCAATTTCTACTTTACGATACTGGAGAGTTATACTTTACATCCACTAATCAACACTTTAAAAGTACCAAATTATGAGTAAAAAAGTTTATTTACGAGCAAAAGCGATTAACAATCATTTGCCAAAGGAAATTAACGCAAGCGCTATTAGGAAACTAAGTAGTGTATATGTAAACAGACAGCCGCTAAAACCTTTTGATCTACAAGATGAAAAGAAATATTTAGCTAGCATGTTAGATGTAGACAGCGCTCACATGGAGTGGCCAAAACACACCAAAAAATTCTGGTCTGAATTTACCATACCAGTAGGCTTTGAAGGTGTAGAATTAGAAATAGGAAAGACAGAAGACGGATCTCCTATTGATATTACGGATTTCATCAAATATAATTTTGCGCTAAAACATCCTCACGTAGCATTAACAGAAGAAGAAATGAACGCAGATTCGCAAAAACGTTTCTACATTCAAGATCTGGCTAAGAAGGATATGAAGCGTAATAATGATATTCAAGTGAAGAAAGATGCTGATAAAGCATTTATTAAAGTAAGCACAGATGAAAAACAAATGAGAAGAGTGTTTAGATTATTAGGTAATATTAATCCTGCAACGTTAACAAGAGAGCAAGTTGAAAACATGCTTTATGACATTAAGGAAAAAGAACCTAAGAAGTTTATCAAAATATGTCAAGATAAGCACTTAGAACTAAAAGCAGAAATTGAAACAATGGTATCTGCAGGAGTACTAAGAAAGATAGGTAACCAAGTTATCTTTATCGATGAGGTATTAGGAGAAACAATGGATGACACTGTTATACACCTGAATGACAAAAAGAACTCAGGAAAATTAACTATTTTAAGAGCAAAACTTAAAACATTAGCATCTTAATGAATGTAACTGAAATGCATATAGCTGTACAGCAAGGAGTGGATAAGATAAATTCACTCCAGGCTGATAGCTTATTATCTGAAGAGATAGACATTGAATTAAACAAGAACATGTTTAGATTTGTTAATACCAAGTATGGTAGAAACAATCTATACAGAAAAGGATTTGAAGAATCCCAAAAAAGAATAGACGACTTACGTACACTTGTGCGCGAGTATGAAGCTCCTGTATCTTTTAAGGAGCAGTTAAAAACAAAAATATTTGTTGACACATTTCAATTACCAAATGACTATATGTATTTGGTAAATCAAATGTCAAAACTATGGATTAATAATTGTAAAACTATAGGATATAATTTAGTTAATCCACCAACAGTTTCGTTCTTTACATTAGATTTAAACAATTTTGTACTTAATAATCAGCTTGGAGATTCCACAGCATTTGTACAAGGTATAGAAATGGTTGCAGATATTACAGGTACAGATCCTACATCTGCTGTAATATGGAATCCATCGACATCTTTTTTAGCTGGAGGTTGGACACCTGAGAGTTATCCTGCAAATATAGAAGCAACAAAACAAGATATATTAGATAATCCAGGATCTGGATTTGACATATATTGGGAAGAGTATGAAACACTAAACTATCCAGGACAGTTTATAGTTATAGTAGATACAGATCAACATGACTGGTTTAACTATGATTTATCTGCAGGAAATGTTAGTCATGCAGTAGGTAATCCTGTAGCAGGAGCTACACAACCAGCACAACAAGCAGGGCAAGTTATGGATACAACATATTCTGAAAGAAGAGAACCAATATTATATTCTGCAAGAATACAAGAGGGAAATAGATTTTCTCAACAAGACGACATATTTAAGCTTTTAGATGACCCGTTTAATACAACAAAACATACTTCTCCATTAACAACAGTGAGAGGTAGGTCTATAGATGTATATACTAGTGATATATTTATAATAGATACGTTAAAAATAACGTACATTAGAAAGCCACAAGAAATATCCTTACCTTTGGGGGTAAATTGCGAATTACCAGAGCATACACATCAAGAAATTGTGTCTATGACGGTAAGTAGTATTTTAGAAGCTATCTCCGATCCGCGATACAAAACATCGCTAGGAGAAGTTACAAAGAATGAATAATTATTAATAGCGGCATAGCCGCATAAATTTTAAAAAAATGGCAAGACAATTGTTAATCGGAGACGGTGCTACAGTAGCATATACTAATGGTCTCTTAGCTGACGGAGCTATTGATATTCAAAAGCTATCTTCAGACGGGCCTACTTCATTGATTGCAGGAGAAACTGTTGCAGATTCTGATCAAATTAGATTTGTACAAGGTGGTCCTTCAGGAATTGATGTAAATATTGTATCTCCTTGGGTTTACGGACGTGACCTACAGGTAGTAAGTGGAAAATCTGGTGCAGCTCAAACTGCAGAAGTAGCTAGAATTGCATTAGCAACTAACGCAACTGCTGCTGGACAGCACACTATTAAAGTAATTAACTTAACTAATGGTGAAGAACCATTTAACCTTAAATCTTACACAATTACTGTAGCTGCGGGTGCAACCCCAACTACACAGTGTACAGCTTTTACTACAGCTATTAATGCTGACTTACCTTACTGGGTAAACAGTATTACTAACAATGGTACAAGTATTGATTTTACTGGTTTTAAAAAAGGTGAAGTTAAAGCTGACGGATCTGTACAAGAAGAATTAGTTCACATAGACTTTGCTTTTGAAGCTATCGATGGTAATGGTAACGGAACAGCTGATACTGTATCTTATCAAACTGCTGGAGACAGAGGTGTAGGTGACGGATTCTATATTAAAGAAATGGAAGAGGAATTAAGAGGTGTAAATTATGGTTTCTACAATAGAGTAGAATTACCTAACACTCCAGCTCAAAGTGCTGATACAACTGTTGCATATGATATGTATCACATTGTATCTACTAAAGATGGAAGCTCAAGCTCTCAAATTCGTGGTGTAGATAATTTAATTGAAATCTATATTGCATTTAAGTCAGGTGATGCTGATGGTGTAATATTTGAGAACAAATTAAATGGGTATACAGGTTCTGTAGGATTTGCTCCAGTAATATTATAATTTATTAACTTTTAAAAACAAATAAAAATGGCACATCCTAAATTAATGACAGCACACGCTAAATACGACTTCGCAGTCGATGGTGGCGCTACAAGTACTATTGTACCAGCTAACTCTGCAATTATCCCTGATAATGCAGTTATCGTTAGATGTTATTCTGTAGTTACTACAGCAATGACAAGTGGTGGTTCAGCTACACTAGCTCTTTCTACGGGAGGAGTTACTTTAAAAGCTGCAACAGCATTTGATAACGGAGCTTTTGATGATGAAGACGTAACAGAACACACTGTTGTGGACAAGACTACATCTTCAACAGGTATTCAGTTTGTAATTGCAACAGCAGCTTTAACTGCTGGCGTGGTTGATGTATACGTTGAGTATTACATTGCACCTGTATCTGCATAATCAGATATTTAATATAAGACTCACAGGGGACTAGTTTCCCCTGTAGGTCTTTTTTTATAAAAATTTAAAACAACATGGCAATAAATACATCTCAAACAGCAGATTGTAACAAAGTTGTAATTACTGTTACAAATCCACAACCTGCAGTTTCTCATGAAATAATAGTAACTGGTCCTAACGGATTTGTTAATTATACATTTCCAGGAGGAATAGACAATATAAGAATTGTAGAAATAGAAGAAGCTGGTGGAGGCAATGGCGTATTTGTTATTGATCATCTTGTTGATGGAGAAATATATGCAAAAACGGCAGTGCTAATGGCATGCGACGTTTTATGCTGTATTGCCCACAAAATAGAAGAATTATTAGACTGCGACTGTGACTGTAACAAATGCTCTCCGCATTTTGTTGAAGCACAAAAAATATTTTTATTACTAAAAGTAGCAGAGTCAGAACTCGCTACTGTAGATACAGAAGGTACTATAGACCAAATACAAGCTGTTATCGATAATGCAAAAAGAAAATATCTAACAGCTCAGGACATGTGTGCTGGGCATTGTGGATGTAACTGTTAATTATGGCAAAGGTACTACAGACTTTTTTATCTTTTAAATACTTTCAAGATTCGGCAGGAGTAAACTATCTTATAGTTAATTCTTCTGGAGAAAACCCTGTTATATCTTTAACGCCTTCAGGTAGTATTAGAGTTAGTTCAGAGACTAGACAGGTTTTAAGAGATGGTACTAACGAAATAGTACAAACTTATACTGGTTCAGGAAATGTAACAGCTCTTTTTAATAATAGAGCTACTACACAAATAGCTATAGTAGAGACATCATCTGTAGAAGCTTTATCAGTTCCTTTTGGAAGCTTACAAAGATCTTTTTCATTTAATGTTGCATCTGGTAGTGATACTGGGTACGATATTTCTGACGCTTTATATTATGACAGAAGTGTACATAAACAGCTTGCAATATTTCCAGAATCTAGAAACCCACATTTAGATACAAGCTCAAGAACAGATTTTTACTATTTATCTACAGGGAGCGCAGCTTATATAGCTTCTAGTGATTTACAGAATCAGTTTTTAAATAGTATTAGATATACAAACACAGGATCTGAAACAGGAAACTTAGGTAAGGTTAGGGGAGGCTTTGATGATAATAGTTCATTATTATTTACTTGTACTCCAGAGATAACAGGCACAAACCAACCAAAAGTAAGAGGGGGTATCGTGTCTGTAGTAATGCAGCCTAGAGATCTAATTCAAAATAGTGTATGTTTAGATCCTACAGCTTCAAACTACTATTTAACAGGATGTGTTAATGAACAGCTTCCTTGTACAGATTCTGGTGTTACTCATGCAGATGATTGTGACGGAATTGCTCTTACTTCACAAAGACTTAATAGTTATGTTAATGTAAATGGAGGATGTTGTGAATATACCGAGGGCTGTGATGGTTATGCAGTATCTATAGGAACACAAACTCCAGCAGATACAGATACGGCTAATGGTACTATTGATATTACAGTTACAAATGGTACTACAAACTACTCAGCTACTATAGAAGCTATAAGCTTAGATAATCCTACATTAACATACACTACAAACACTGTTAATAGTATATCTACAGATACATTTACTATTAGTAGTTTATTTCCAGGAACATATTCTGTTTTAGTAACAGACTCTACATCAGGAACAGCTTGTACA
>Ga0115545_1000754_pt1 | contig 17442 bp, 17 predicted proteins | sample COGITO_mtgs_1003_FD_87188 | JGI IMG/M metagenome (GOLD analysis project Ga0115545, IMG submission 87188) | Pelagic marine microbial communities from North Sea - COGITO_mtgs_100330 | ecosystem: Environmental > Aquatic > Marine > Epipelagic | place: Germany:Helgoland, sampling site Kabeltonne...
ATAAGATTGAAATAACATCTATACATAATGGAAGAGGTTTCTCCGATAGTATCAAAAAGGGTTCTACTATAAATCAGATATGGGTGATTCAATCGAACTGGTCTGAGGAAATTTAGAATTAAAAAAAAAGGAGGTAAAACTCTTAAAGGGGATTGGTGTATCCAATACTGAAGTGTTCAAATAAATAAATTTTTAAAAAAGATTACAACCTTTTACTTAAAACTAAAGGTTGATACTATTTATATAAAACTGATAGATAATGAAACAAAGTAAATTGGATTCTGGATCCATACAATGGATTAAAGATAATACAAAAGAGTTCACTGAGGAGTTAATCAGAAAATCAGAACTGGTTAAATTCTTTTACAAAGAGTTAGAACCTTATCGAATTAGAAAAGACAAAGAAGGGTATAAAAAACTATTCAATGAATTATTAAAAAAAGAAGAAGAAAAACAATGGATGAAAGAATAACAAAACAACAATTAATGAAGATGTATAACGTAAATAGAACCACCATAGAAGAGTGGAGAAGAAGGTTTGGGTTACCAATGATAGAAATATCATCTCATAAAAAATACATCAGGAAAACTGATTTATTAGAGTGGGAGAATGAGATGAAACAAAATCACACCTTAGTGTAGTTTAAAATGATTAAAGTATCAAAATAGATTTGATTCAAACTTTGATAGACTTTGAAGATTGAAAGAGTTATAGTTAATCTATCAGTTGGTTAAATATGGTGTCTTTGTTGTTTGATGTAATCCTTTTTTTATTTACCAATCCCATCTTTTATCACCCATCTTCTTACTCCAATGTTCAACATCAGAAAGAGTGTGTTTCTTATTGAAGAAATCACCCCAATTAGAATGAAATACATGATACCTAACATAAGTTGAGTAAATAACTCTAATCTCATCCTTTACATTCTCAATAGAATCCTTACTCCAATCTTCTTTGAATATCCTACCAATTGATAATCTTACATCTTCCTCTTTACCAACATACAGATTCTTAAATACATCTTTGGTTCTTGTTATCCTTAGATAAAGTGAAGGATTAGATTTAAGAGTTTCTCCCTTGAATGTAGTTTGATTTCTTAAATCTTTCTTAGTTCCAATCTTACCACTTTCATAATTCTCCTCATTTTTTAGAATCTTTGATTTACGATATCTAAATCCAACAGAAATATTAAACTTCCAATCCTTAGAAAGTTGTTGAACCCCCTCATAACCAATCATCATTTTCTGTTTCCAACCACTATTCTCATCATCACCGTTGATTTGAAGTTTTTTAACCTTGATTTTATCTTTCAGTTTAGAAATTTCCTTCTCCAATTTCTTTATTTGTTGGTTACCCTCAAAAATGTATCTATGGTGAGTTCTATATTTCTGATAGTTCTCTCTTTCCTTTGGTTTAAGTGAATCAAAAACCTCAGTTGGTATATATTCTAAAAAGAACTTTTCTCCTTTACTACGATAATCCTTTTTTCTCTTCATATGTAAGAATTTATATGTGGTGGTGTCAGACAAATATAGTAAAATACCACCACACTTATACAGGTATATTAGTATTGTATTTGAGGGTTGAGGTTTCCCCCTTCGTTTTGAAAAGTGAGAATCAGAATTAAAATTAAAGATTATGTATTACGAATTAACAGAGGAAGAAACTCAATTTATTATTTATTGTATTCAATCACATATATCAACACCTTATAATGGAGGTGATGATGAGATTATTGAATCAATCGTGAGTAAATTCTAAAAAAATTTGAACAAAAATAAAGTGGTGGTATAACTAAAAAATAAACTGATACCACCACACTTATCTCCCCATATTAGTAAGGTAATGAGGTTAAGGTTTCACCTCTTTAAGAAACCCAAAAACCGAGTGGGTATAAAACACAAAATAAATTATGAGTAATGTAAAAACAATTTTAAGAAAAGGTGGTAAAAATGTTAAAACCACAAACTACATCGTGAAATCAATTGGATTTGATTTCAAAACACACAAATCATTTGGAATCAGATATGAGAAGATTGATTTAATCAACAACCGTTTATTTAGAGAATGTAAAAATGAGTTTCATATTGAAAATAAATATGAAAACTTTTGGAACAGATTGAATGATATCAAGAGTGGTTGGTATAAAAACAGAAGTGGTATTGTAAAAGTAATAGAGGTTTATCCAATTGAAGAATTCAGTTCAAAATTTTCAAGGGAATACAAAAATCTGATTAAGAAAACTTCTCCCTTAATGAATGGTTTTTATCCAATAGAAACGGATTATAATAAAAAGAAAAACAAACTATCTCTAATGATAGATGGATTTATTGATAAAGTTAAAACCTTATTGAATTTCAAAAACAAGAGTTTTACTATAAAATATTTGAAATAATGATACAAGAAATAAAGATTAAAAGAAAAGAATTATTAAGAGAGTTAAGAATACTTAATAAGGTTGAGGAAGGAATCCATAATAAACAGAACCCAATTGACCCCAAAACTGGTAAAACACTGGATATGGAAAATCATGAAAATACATGGGTTGAAGACCTTAGTTGTAGTTCCTATACTGAAGGTAGGTTAAGTATGATAGATGATATTAGAGAAATATTAAAAATATACTTGGTATGAGTTATAACAGAGAAATTATGAAAAAAGAAAAACAATTAAAAATTAAAGATTATGAATAGAATAGGTTGAACTCATACCTCAATTGAGTTTTTTAATTTAACGTTGATAATGGAATTACCCTCACCAGTTTCGTAAATTTCTCGGTGGGGGTTTTTCTTTATAGAGAACTCCTAAGAATCAATAAGATTTAAGATGATGGATTGATAGATTATTCAGATAAACTAAGGGAAAAACACTCTGTAACTATTCAGATGAAGTGTTTATCCCTTTATCTGATTAAACCAAATTATTTCAGAGGAAAATGATAAGTTAATGACTCATGATATCAACAAATTCAGAGGATGAAACCAACGGTTGGTTCTCCAACTCCTTAACATACTCCTTACCGATTTTCTCTTCATAGATTCTTCGGAGTTCCTTTTTTCTTTCTTTACTTAATTTCATAATACTCTTTGTTGAAGTTGAAGATTCTTTTTAACCTTAGTGATTGTGTTAAGAGAAACATCACACAATTTAGAAACCTCAACACCTTTCATTCCTTTCTCTAAGTATTCAACCACCTTAGAGTGTTTAGTTAAGAATTTAAGAGTTGATTCCTTAGTATTTTGTTTTCTACCACTATATTTCTCTGGATTAATTTTTTGAGTAATTCTAATCCCCTCCATTTGTCGAGTTTTAATCATGGATTTCTCAAACGAACTCATCGTAGAGAGTATATTTAGTAATAATTCTGAGAAGTAATCTTTTTCACCCTCATCATTTAAGTTTTGGAAGTTAGGGTTTCTACAAACAACCCTAACACCCTTCTCAGTTAATTCCTTCCATACTGATAATACCGATAGAGTATCTCTTCCCAATCTATCGATTGAGTGAACCTCAATATGTTTGATAGTTCCGTTATCAACTAACTTCTTTATTTTGTTCTTAACTATGTTTGGACGATTCCACAAATCCACCAATCCACTACATTTATCGATAATTACCTTATCAAATCCCTCTACATTCTGAATTTGTCTTAATTCACTCTGTTCATCGGTTGAAACTCTTGATAAAAATACTTTCATAGTTCGTAATATTAGGGTTAATAATCTAACACCCTTAAATTACGAAAATATATTAATATATACAACCATAATGAGTGTAAATTCACAAAATGAGGTTAGTAAAATGAAGTATACCCTATAATTAGGAATTTTTATTACCTCCTTTTTAATCTAACAATAAAATATTCTAAATATCTAGAAGATTACTCAATTAAGTAGAACACTTTTTATTGTAAATTAAAGGGAAGGATAGGTTTCTTGTAACTGAGAAAATAACTTTTTTCTAAAAAGGTGGTCTGACCCGTTTTTATATCGGAGTCAATTTTTTTATTGGAGAAGATTGATAGAGTAAAATCGTTTAAATCTAAACTAATATTGATTTATGAATTTAAAAAGTAGTAAATTGATTGATCAAGTACAGATAATCAATTAACCTTTTATATCTTCTTTAGAGTATTTATAAAACTGAAGAGGATTAATTTTAATTTAGGATGTAAATAATTCTAATTCTTTATATTATTATCAACAACAATAAATTTTCCTCTAAAAATTTTTTGTTTTCCATTAAAAAAACCCCAAACATTATTTTGTTTCACATTCAATTTTTCAGAAAAACTTTTTAAATTATGACGTTCTGTTGTATTTGTTGATTTATCTAAAATTGTTTTCCAGTTAGAAAGTATACTACTGTTATTTTTATTTTTTTCTAAGATAAATCTTCCATCAATAGATTTTCTTCTTTTAAAAACTGATAAATAAAGATTCTTGTTAAGAATTTTATTCATATCCTCAATTTTAATATTTTTTAATTCTTTACAATCAAAAATAGTGTCATCTACATCCACAATTTGATAATTAACTTTATTTTTTGGTGATATAATATGATCTTTTACTTTAATTTTTTTGGTGTTATTAATAATGAAATCAATTTTTGAAATTAGATCAGAAAATATATACCCGTCTTTAACTATAATCAAGGAAGAATTATTTTTTCTAAAAAGTTCAATTTTTCTCTTATCTCTTTCAATTGTTTTTTTAAAAACTTCCTCACCTCCAAAGAAATCAATAGGTCTAAAGTGTTGTTCTCCGTGAAATTCAACTCCTACTTTATACTCAGACAACCAAATATCCACGTGTTGTCTTTTTAACCATTTTGGTTTACCGTGTTGTATTACTTTTAGTGTACTGTAATGATTTTTTATTTTGTTAAATAAATCAGTTTCTGATACCCATCCTTCACCTGATAAAGGTACACCCTTGTACTTTCTGAAATTATCTGTATTATTAATTACTATAGATGATAGAATTTTAAGAATTATTCTTTCTAAAAAAATACTGAAGGACATGATTTTAGGATGATCAAAATCAAAGATTGAAAAAAAAGAAAACCAATTAGTTTGTCCAGGACCATATTTTTTCTCTACTCTTTTATAAAACTTACAATTATCACTTTTTAAATGATGGGTGTCAAATATTTTTCTCACTCCATGTTTTCCTCCAAAATTATCCCTATGATCTGTCCATTTTGGGAAATCTTGTGGAAATTCATTTATTATTTCATGGTATGATTTATTCTTGTTAAATAATGAATAAAAGAAACTGAAGTTATCTCCATAAATTCTTTCAATTTCTTTTTCAGAATAAACTATATATTCATCAAAATTTTTTTTCACATACAAATCTGAAATATTTGATTTGTTAACTAAATTATCAAAGAAAAATTTAGATGAAATAACTCTTTTTTTACAATTAAATTCAACTGTATGAATCAAACCAAATGATGGTGATGAAATTTTATTATTAATAAGTAAATTATGTATTGAATGATATTTTTTATCATTAATTAAGTTATTTAATGTTTCATCATCTACTGTTTCATTTTTTTTCTCTGTTTTATTATCATTCCAATACTTGACTTTCCCTTTTACAGTAAGATTAGTGAAGTCAATTTTATTTTTCATCCTGATAGGTAAAAATAAATCACCACCAACATATTCCAGAACTCCTAAATTTTTGACTTTTGTATCTCTTAAACTTAATTTCCCTCCAACTTTTTTTAATACTCCTAAATCCTCTACATTTGAGTATCTTAAACTTAAATACCCTCCGACATATTCCAAATTATTTAAAGATTTAATATTTGAGTCTATTTTCCATGGAGTTATCGTTAGATTTCCTGTTACTTCTTTTAGTGTTCCCAAACTTTTGATTGTTGAATCTAGTAAACGGAGAGATCCATTTATTTTTTCAACTTTATCCAGTTGTATTATGTGTTCTCCAGTAATTTCAATATCAGAATGAATTTCATTTTTAATGATGATTTTCTCTAAATCAAAGGTGGTCGAAACATCGAACTTATTATCAGTCATCTTTTCAATTTTTGTCAATCACATTTTTGTGTAATATTATCTATCTCCACTTCAATCAACTGAATTAATTCTCTCTGATTTCTTTTTGATGAAAAGTATAATGTTTCTTCAAATTCATTTTTAGGTTCTATCATACCGAAATCCAAAGTTCTATAAAGATTAGTTTGTGTGAGTTTCTGATACTCATTCAAAACTTCCATCAATTTTGATTTTGAACCTTCTATATAACCTTTTGATTTGTTTTTGAATTTCCCCTCTTCTTTTCCGATGTAATCAAAATTTTCTAACCATCTCCATTTACCATCAATGTATTCACAATAATATTCATCGTATTCACCACAGAGTTTAAGTAAATCTTTTTCTTTAGGGGTATATTCGAAATCAAAAATAGATTTTACTGAATTTAATCTTCTAAGAATATTTCTACGAAGTATAGGAGTAAAAACAGGATTAGGTTGAGAGAACATTCCTAACACACCGAACTCTTCTCCTTCCTGTCTATTTGATTTTAAAACCCAATAAGGTTTTGTCTTGTCTATTTTGTCAGAACAAGTACAAAGTTTAAATTGTCCGTTTACATCACACATTACTTTTTATTTATATTTAAACTTTCTTGTATTGAAAAAGAGGAAAATGTTCTTGACCTATATCTTTATTAACGGTAACAATTTTTAGATTTTCATCTACTTTAGTAAAACCCAGATTTATTAATTTATTATTTACTGAATCATAGTTGTCAGGTTGGACTCTTAATCCTAGATAAACATAACCACCTTTATTTATGTTTTGTAAGACACAATTTAATAAGATGTCAATGTTATTATAATTAATCCCTAATACAGAAAACACAATGTCATATTTCTTTTTTGACAAGAAATCTTTATAATCAGAGTTAATTAATTGAATGTTTTTATTTGGATTATTTTTTGATTTTTCAAAATCAACTACATCCAAGTTTAATTCATTCTCTATACTTAAATCAAGATAATCAGATGTCCAACCGTCATATCCTCCTAACTCTAGAATATCTAATTTTTTGTTTAAAAAGGAAGAATTCCTCTTTATTGAATTTATTATTTCTTCAATAATAGAAACACTAATAATTATTTGTCCACTCAGTAATATTTTAAGAAACTTCAAATCTTCTCCAATGAAATCTCTTATGATTTTTTCAACATCATTAGTACCTAATAGTGAAACCATATTATCTACATGTGTCCAAAACTTATCGTACTTTTTTCTTCCAAGATATTTTCTAAGTTCTTTACTACACAAGTCATCATTCAAACTGTATTCAAGGTAGTAACCATAATTTCTTAGATGGTTTTTTATATCAATCATCATATTTATAATTAATCAATATAAATATTCTTCATTCTTGAAATTTCTTCTCTATATTCAATGAATTTTTCTTCAACCGATTTAACTATTGGTGAAAACCCATCAAGTATTTTATTAAATTCCAATTCTATTTCTTCTTCTGATAAATCATCAACTTTTGAAAAGGGAAATTTTACAATTTTCTGATGATTCACTAACCATTTTTTTCCTGAAGGTTGTTTGAAACCATCTATTTTCATAAAAATCTCACTTAACCTTGAAGTGTTGTATTTTGGGTCAGATGGAGAAATTACAGTTTTAGTATTCATTCTGTTTTTAGATGGTTCTAATATAAACTCAAATAAGAATGATTCTTTATTTCTCCAACCATTGGAGTTTTCATTTACATAAGTGAGTTCAGAAATTTTAGATGTTGTAAATCTTAAATAATTCTTCCCTTGAGAACCCAAAACCCAACCTCTTTTCTGAATTTGTTTTTCAAATATTGTTTTAATACCATCCAATACATCAGGTTTATGGTCTATAATGAAATCAAATAGTTCTTTGTGATTCTGATATATCTTTTTAGATAACTCAGTTAATTTATCTGTCCCCATAAGTTCTCTTTTAATAATTGTTATATAATCTTTAATGTAATTTTTAACCTGTTGGTTAAGGGATTCACCATATACTGATATAATTCTTTCCAACGAATTAACTATGAACTCATATGAGATAGGTTCATAAGTTTCTGATTCACTATCAGAAGTATCTCCCTCAGGTGTAAGGAATACAAATGTTTGTTTATGATTTGGATAATGAGATTCAATTATCTCTCTATATCTCATTAGTTGATTTGAATGTTCCTTTGATAAAACCTTATTTTCAATACAAACAACTACATTTTCAAGAACAATTAAAATGTCAATGTTTTTCCATTCTCTTTGAATTTCAACTTTAGTTAAATCCATTCCCTCAACATCAACTTGGTCAATGTTTCCGAATTTATCCGATGAGAAAACCTCCCTAAGGAAACGTTTTAAGAATATATCACCAAGTTTGTGTGATTCATTAGGGTCTAACAACCAAGAAAGAAAATTAGAGTGTCTAATCTCATTTTTGGAAATACGGAGTATTTGGAAAATGTTTGGATTCTTTAAACCTAAATCTAATTTATCAAAGTCTTCATCCTTTAGGAGTTTATCGTAATGTGATTTTAATAAAGTTGTATCCATTATCCTCTCAATTGATTTAATAACTCTGGTCTTGAAATAAACATATGAATCATTTTTTCTCTTATTTCATCTTTTTCAAAATAATCATACAGTTTATGATTGATATCTAGGGTTTTAATATTCTTATTCCCTATAATTTCTTGTAATTTATCTCTTTTATTAGAATCAGTATTATTTGATTTAATGACACTTTTAAATTCTTCATCATTAACGATATCCTTAATAAGTTTCCTTGTTCCGTCCTCGGTCCCTTCGGGAGTTTTTCCAAAAAATTCATTAATCTCACTGATAATTTCAGATAGTAGGTCAAATTCCTCTTCATCTCTTCCTTTACCATCACCATATTCATTGGGGTCAAAGATGGTGTCCTCATCCTCAAGTGAAATATTCAATTTCCCCTTAATATCAAGATTAAGTGATTCCAAATCAACTAAATCAGAAACATCAATTCTTTCATTACCATCAACTGGAAATTTCTTTCTTAAATACTCGAAGAATATATAATGTTTCTCTAACTCAATATTATCGAACTGATGAACCATTGATATATATCCATATAACTTACAATAGTTTGAAAATTGAGTTCTTGATGAATCTCTATCTTCATCTGAAAGTTCACTCCATCTATTTAAAACAACATTTAAAGTTGGTTGTAAAAGAGAATCATCTCTATTCTCAGAAAAGAAGATGTTATTCCAATCATCAATCTCTTGTGGGGTAAATAAATGATAGTTTCTAATCTTATCTAGGATATCATAAACCATATTCGGGTCTGTATCTTCAGATAAAATTGTGGTTTGATAAAAGTTCTGAAATGATTCTTGAATGGTTTCAACCTTATTCACAAAATCCAGAACGAATGTACTTTTCTTACCTCTTGTTTTTCGATTCAATCTTGAGAGAGTTTGTACACATTGAACTCCATTAATGGATTTATCAATAAACATAGAATGAAGAAGTGGTTCATCAAACCCTGTCTGAAATTTATTACAAACGATTAGAACACGATATAAGGGGTTTTTGAAACCAGTAGGGATATCTTTACTATCAAATCCATTCTCTTTATTTAAAGAGTGTTCAGTAACCTTCTCTCCATTGTATTGTTGTTCTCCACTAAACCCAACAACACACTTAATTTTGTTGTGTAATCCTTTATCTTTTAATTGTTTGTTCATCTCCATGAAGAACTTTACCGAATCTTCAATAGAACGAACTATTATCATACCTTTTCCTCTTCCATCAATAGATTTAACAGTTGTATTTAGAAGATGGTCGATTATGATACCACATTTCCTTGTTATAGTTTCTGGATTAGAATCTACCCACTTAATCAACTCTTTCTTTCCTCTACTTTCAGGTAATTCTACATCCTCTCCTTTTCCCTTAAGTTTGAACCATCTTTTCACTGGTGTAAATGATTTCAAAACGTCCAATGTAAATCCTTCACCAATGGATTGTTTCATAGTGTAAGTATGGAAAGGTCTTTTTTGAGTTGTTCCTTCAACTGGTGTTCCAAAAACCTCTAGAGTTTGTGGTTTTGGTGTTCCTGTAAAACCAAAGAATGAGATGTGATTTTGTTTTTGACGAGATTTCATTTCAGAACGAATCTTTGAAATTTCTTCATTTACTATATCGTCAGTAACCTCATCTTCAAGATTCAGTGAAAGTGTTTTATTAAGATTCTTAGTCCCTTTTCCACCTTGAGAAGAATGAACCTCATCTACAATTACTCCAAAACTCATTCCACTTAATTCTTTCATTCTATTGACTACAACAGAGAATTTTTGAATAGTTGTTACAATGATGTTCTTTCCAGATGAAAGAGACTTTCTCAATTGTTCTGAGTTCTTATCTATCTGTTGAACTACCCCTTGAACTTGTTGTAAACTTGTGATTGTATCTTGAAGTTGTTTATCTAAAACCTTTCTATCAGTAATTACAATAATTGAATCAAATACTCTGTCTTGTCCATTGTTTTTGAAAAGGTTCGTTAACATAAATGATAACCAACCAATAGAATATGATTTACCTGATCCTGTAGTATGTTGTACTAAATAATTAGTACCCTCACCATCAATTAGAACTTGAGATTTAAGTTTTCTAATTACTTCTAATTGGTGATATCTTGGAAAAATAAGTACTGGTTTTTTCTTTTCTATGACCTTCTTTTTTTCATCACTCCATAAGTAATCAGAAGAGTTAGTAAATAAGACGAAGTTTTCAATAATATCTAAAAGAGATGTTGGGGTAAGAACCTCTTTCCATAAGTAATCTACCTTAAATCCATCACTCTTAGTTTCTATATTATTCAGAGTTTTATTGAATGGTAAAAAGAATGTGTCTTTACCATCCAATTTAGTGGTCATGTTTACCTTATCATTATCAACACTAAAATGACAGATACATCTTTGGAATTTTAATAGGGGTTCACCTTTAGGATTTCTATCAAAACGATATTGTTTATCAGAATTATCGACTGTTTGTCCTGTTAATTGGTTCTTCAATTCAATGGTTAGAATAGGAATTCCATTTATAAAAATTACAATATCAATAGAGTTGTTATTGTGTGGTGAGTAATGAAGTTGACGAACTAAAAGGAACTTATTTTTTAGATATTTATCCTTTCTGTATTTTTCATTTAATGTACTATTGGATTGAAAATAGAGAGTTTTAATATTACCACCATGTACATCATTAAATCCTTTTCTAAGAACATGTATTAAACCTTTATTATCTATCTCTCTATTTAATCTTTTTAAGATGTTTTTGTTAGTGTTCTCACCATACTTTTTTTGAAGTGTATCGTAAGTTTCTTTTTGGGTCCCCTTCAAGAACTCTATAAACTCATCACCTACAACACATGACTCTTTATCGTACCAACTATCATCTCTTTGATGAACTTTAGAGTGGAATTGTAAACCATCATCTAAAAGAGAATTGAGTTCTCTTTCAATATGTTCTTCGTATCTTTTTTCTGTTGGAATCCGTATCATATTTTCCTATCTGTAAATTCTGAATTTTTCAATAAAATTATCCTCATGAATATTATCAGTAAATTCATCAATTTCTCCATTTAACTTAAAAATAAATCTTTCCCAATTGGGTTTCATATCCTCCATTATTCCAGAAGTGAAATAATAATTTGACAAAATACTACCATCTTTTCCTTTTAAAATATTCCAATCTTTGTGTTCGTAAGAACCTTTAAATGGAAGACTATGTTTCAGACGAAAAAAACTTTCTTTAAAGAATCTTTCAATTGAATCTTTTTGATTTTTAGTTGTTACTAAATTGGATAATTCTTTATTTAAAAAATCTATTAGTTCTTTTTTCGGTTTTAAATATTCTTCACCGGTCTGAGTAGTTATTGTTTCACCACTCGAAGTTTTAAATACTTTTTTTTCATATTTAGGATTTAAAATCTTGTAAGGTAATGTAACAGATAGAGAGTTTTTAATAATAGGATAATTATCTTCTACTACTTTTCGTTTACCAGTTACTACTTCAGAGATAAGGGATTGACGATACTCTTTAAGGAGTTTAATTCTCTTTTCTTCAACGGAAATTGTTTTATCAATCAATATATTTTCTTTATTGATAAATTTTATGATTTCTTTTTGTTGACTGATTGACGGTAATGGAATTTTTATATTACCTACTCTGTCGATATTTAAATTCATTTGAGTACTTTTTATTGATGTTTTTTGAAGTTCTTCAATAAGAGTTAAAAAAATAAAATATAGATACTCTTCCGAAGTTTTGTTGTTTGGACTAAATCCTATAATACTATCTGGAAAACAACTTACAATTTTTAATATTGATACCTTTCCTGTGTTATGACCAGTAATTACCATAACTAAGGTGTCAATGGGAAATTCTTTTGAAACACTATACCCTAATTCATTTAAAGTATCATTGAAGTTAGTTATGTATTTCCCTGAACTCACAATATCCCCTGTTTGAATAAAGGGGTATTTCCCTCCATAATACCTTTCATCATTTCGAGGTCTGTGAGAAAATTTCCCTCTTAATAGTTGTGAGACATATTTAACTGGAAGTATTTCAAAATCTATTGGAACTGACCCAATCCATTCCACACCACTATCCTTCATCTCTACATTTGGATTCAATCCTTTGGTAACTACTTCATTGATAAGAGAGGTTCTTTTCTCTTTGAGTAGTTCAATCTTTCGTTGGGTTTTCTCTATCAGAGAATCAATGAGTGAGGTTTTGATATCTAAGAAGGATACAATTTGTTGTTGTTCGTTTAAGAGTGGTAATGGAGTAAGTAGATTGAACCACTGTTCTTTATTTAATGAAACAATAAAGTCTCCGTCAGAATAAGAATTTAAAGGTTTTATTTGAAAAGTGAGGGAATACCATAAGAACCTTCTATCAACTTCTTGTTTAATTCGTACCAATTGAACCACATTCGTATATATACTTCCATCATCTGGAATATGTACTATTCCGTCTCCATTCCTCGATAGAAGTAAGTCTTTCTTTGTTGTTCTTCTCTCATCATTGAAATTTGGATAATCTGATTGATGGATTTTCTTGGAGGTTGTGTATAAGGTTTCAGGACCTTCTCCCCAATAAGATTTATCTATAACCTCACCACCAAACGTCTGATCAATTGAATGTTTCAATCGTGGAGTTTTCCAACCTTTTGGAATTTCTCCAATCCATTCAACTCCTGAATCTTTATATGAATCGTACCTCTTCATCAATCCATAATTTGATTTAGAAGGTTTTCAGATTCTTTATCCAACTCTAATAGATCACGAGTAATATCCTCTGAAGAACGAAGTGGTTTGTACTTATAGAAATACTTTGTAAAGTTGATTTCATAACCCTCTTTACTCTTATCAAAATCAATCCATGAATGAGGTAAATGAAGTTCTACTTCCCTTTGGAAGTATTGTTCTATGTCTTCACTTAGGGGGACTCTTTCATAATCTCTAAGTGATGAATCTGGTTTCGGATTTCCTTTCTTATCTCTAACAATTTGACCATTCTCAACCTTTGGTTGTTCTATGGTTATCTTAGTATATCCAAAGAATTCATTATCAAAAATCTTGGAGTGTTCATTTTCTTCAAAGTTTTGATAAGTTTGAAGGAGTTGTTCTCCTTGAGAATCATCAATAAACTTTCGTTTACTTCCCAATGATTTTTTCATTGATTTGTAGAATGATGAACCATCAATCAATTGAACTTTCCCTTTTCGTTTAGGGTTCTTTTTATTCGTAACTATCCATATATAAGTTGGGATACCTGTATTGAAAAAGAGTTGGTCTGGTAAAGAAACCACACTCTCTAACCAATCGTTTTCAATTATCCAACTACGGATTTCAGATTCTCCAGAACCACTATCTCCAGTAAAAAGAGGAGAACCATTCAACACAATTCCAATTCTTGAACCTTGTGTTTCCATTTTGGAAATAAGGTGTTGTAGGAAAAGAAGAGAACCATCAGACACTCTTGGAGTTCCTACTGAAAATCTTCCACCATATTCCTCAGATTCGTTTTTAATTTGTTTTTGTTCAGATTTCCAACTAACCCCAAAAGGAGGATTGGTAATCATATAATCAAACTTTCTGTTCCCATCAGAATGTTGGTCATTAGTTAAAGTAGAACCTAACTTAATATGGTCTGGTTCTTCATCGGTAATTAAAAAATCAGATTTACAAATAGAGTAGGTTTGTGGATTCAGTTCTTGTCCAAATAAGTTAATATCAACTTCTTTATTAATATTTTCATGTACCCAATCTTTTCCAATGGTTAACATACCACCAGTACCACAACAAGGGTCATAAACAGAAATGATTTTATTTGGGTCTGAAAGTTTTTCTTTATCGGATGAGAATACTAATGACACCAAAAGATTTACTACATCTCTTGGGGTGTAGTGTTCTCCACTTGTTTCGTTACTCATCTCTGAAAACTTTCTGAGAAGTTCCTCAAAGATGTTACCCATTACATGATTATCTACATTAGAGGGGTGTAAATCGATATCGGTAAACTTCTCCACAAGTAGATAAAGTTTGTTGTTTGATTCTAACTTATCAATGTGTTTTTGTAAACCAAAGTTTTTAATAATATCTTGAACATTGGTAGAGAACGAACTTAAATAATCATAGAAGTTTTCAGATAGTTTATTAGGTTCATCTTTTAACCTTCTCAAATCATATCTTGAGTAATTTGAAAACTTTAAATTCAGTTTTGTGTGGATGATTTTAGAAGTATCATCAAACTTATCTTTATACTCTTGGTGAACTTTGATGATATCATCTTTCTTTCCTTCAAGAACACAATCTAATCTTCTTAAAACTACGAAAGGAAGAATTACATCTCCATATTCATGTTGTTTAAACAAACCTCTTAATACATCATCACATACATTCCATATAAAGGAGGATATTTCGTTGTGGTTACTCATATGTAATTTTTTAATGGACAATATAGTCAATTCATGGTGTTTTGGAAACTATTTTTTTTAGGTTTTTTTAAAACTTTAATAAGTAAGATTTTAATATAAAATACAATATAATTACATTTGGTTAAATTAAATTGTGTCAACCTTACCCATATGGAGAAAATAGGATTATTATACAGAGTTAGTTCTAAACCTCAAGAGACAGATGGAAGTTCTCTAGATGTTCAAAAGGAAATTGGAATAAAAATATCCAAAGTACTAGGATTAAAATATCAAGAATTTGATGAAGGGGTTCAAAGTTCTTTTAAGGTTGAAATAAATCAACGTCCAAAATTAGTTGAGTTGTTAGATGAAATTCAAAAACCTAATGGGATTAGAAAAGTTTGGGTATTTAATACAGATAGGTTGGGTAGATATTCTCAATCTTGGTATTCTATTCTAAAAGTTTTTATAGATTTTGGGGTTCAAATTTATATTGGAGATTCAACAAAACCATATGATTTAAACAACTCACCTGATAAATTAATGATAGGAGTATTATCATTAATTTCACAATATGATAATGAGTTGAGAAGGATGAGAAGTATAATGGGAAAAAGAAATTCCCTTAGAAGTGGTAATACCTATCTTGGTTCAACAATTCCTTTTGGATATTCTGTAAAAAACAAAAAACTTAAAGAAAATTTAAAAGAGAGTTTCCATCTAAAAAAGATATTCACTATGTACAACCAAGGTAAAAGTACTATGGATATAAAGATGTATCTCGATAAGATTCCAGATATAAAACCCCGGAGAACAAAATTAGGATGGAACTTAGGGACAATTCAAAAAATGATGAGGAACACAATTTATATTGGAAAACAAGTTTGGAAGTGGGAGGAAAAACTTCCAAATGGAGATATAACCACTGTTGAAGAGATTATTATTAATACCCCTCAACTTATTGAAAAAGAGTTATGGAACAGTGTAAATCAAAAAATGAATCTCCATCTTCAAAAAAGAAAAAAGAGTTTTCCTACCGATCAAATTCTTGGTGGAACTATTATGTGTGACGAATGTGGGTTGAGTTTATCTTATAGAAAGAGAGGAAATTCTCAACAATATTATGGGAGATGTTCAGAATACAGTTGGAAACATAGTGAAGATTACCTTAACCATAAGAAGAAGAATTACAATAAAACAAATTGTAAAATGAAGAGGAGTTTGAATATTATAGAAACGGATGAAAAAATCCTAAATAAGATTATAGACATTATTACTAAATCATCGATTGTTAGGGAGAAATACAAAATAAAGGATTTATCTCCAAAATGGGATTCAGATATTAAGAATTCTAAAAGGTTGGGAAGTATCGGAACACAATTACGAAATAAAAGAAGGGAGTTAGAAAGTTTGGAAGATGAACAAATTCAGATAGAGTATGATGTTAGAACTAAAAAGTTAAGTGAATCAGTTGGGAATAAACTTAGAGAGAAATTTAAAACGTCTATTGAAATAGTTGAGGAGGAGATAGAGTTAATCAAGAATGAGGAGAGATTGATTTCTGAATCTAAAGGATGGGTAAATTGGATTTCAAAAATGGAGAAAGATGTAAAAAAAGTAGTGAATTCATCTTTAGAAGAAAAAAGAGGTTTCATAAATCGTAATGTTCAAAATATTAAAGTATTTTTTGATTACAAATCCAAAGAACACGATATTACTATCAATTTCAGATTACCGATTGTAGGTGATGAATTGATTTATAATAATAAAAAAACTGTCAATGAAACTGGATTTAAGGACTACAAAATTATAGATGGAGACAGGAAAGTAAACTTCAGGTTTAAAAACCCAGTACATACAAGAACTAAGTTAAATAAAGAGGTTCGTAAAGTTTTAAACGATAGAATAATTCAACTTAAAGAGGTAGAGTTTTTATCTTTAAAAAATATATGTGATAAATTAAATAAGGAAAAGTTACTAACTCCAACAGGAAAGAGTTGGGATAAACCAAAACTCTCATCTTACTATCGTACTATAAAGGGAAAAGTACCAAAAAAGGTATAAGGAGTAAGAATAATTGTCACAACGAATTAATCCGTTACAGTGGAGTAGTTTATGACGGGTTGATTTTTTTAGTTATAATTTCTATATTTATAGTATGGGTAAAGGACTCTTAATTTTACTAGGAACTTTTATTGTAGTAGCCATCTTACATCTTGTTTCTATGAAAATGACCAAGATTTCTGAGGCTAAAAAATCATCATTTCGAAAAGTTTTTTTTATATCTATGGTGTTTTCTTAGTACTTAGTGGAATTCTTCAGTGTATAGAGAAAAATGAGATTCGTGTTGTTTTTTTAATACAGTCTATAGGTGCCTTGGTATTCGTAGTTTTAAATTTTACAGGAAAGTTGGAGCAAAAAA
>Ga0115545_1000769_pt1 | contig 17198 bp, 9 predicted proteins | sample COGITO_mtgs_1003_FD_87188 | JGI IMG/M metagenome (GOLD analysis project Ga0115545, IMG submission 87188) | Pelagic marine microbial communities from North Sea - COGITO_mtgs_100330 | ecosystem: Environmental > Aquatic > Marine > Epipelagic | place: Germany:Helgoland, sampling site Kabeltonne...
CCAGCTATAGACTTTGAACAACAACAACCAAATATGCCGCAACCGCAGCAAATGTAGGTTATTATTAATTATTTAATTATATTATATTATGTCAGAAGTAAAAACAAATGAACCTGTTAAACAGGAAGGTGACTTTAAAATAAAGTCTAAAAAACCTAAGCAACTAGGTAACAAAGAGCAAGAAATTGTAAAAGTAAGTTTAAAAGAACCTTTGGTAGAAATACCAGATGATGTTGTTAAAGTTACAGTACCTAAAGAAGCTTTAAAACAAAAAGAAGATGCCATTCAAATCGGAGAAACAAAGGAGGTATCTGTGGAAAAATCATCCGGAGATAGCGCAGAGGTGGGAGAACCTGTACAAAAGTCCAACGAGACTGCTGAAGGGTTTTCTCCAATCAAAGAAGTAACTGAAGAAGAAGTTAAAAAAGTAGAAGCAGAAGTAAAAGAAGCGATAAGAGATGAAAAAGTTTTAGGCAAACAATTGCCTGAAAATATTGAAAAGCTAGTATCTTTCATGGAAGAAACTGGTGGAACTATAGAGGATTACACTAGATTAAATGCTGATTATACTAATGTTGATGAAGATACTTTATTAAAAGAATATTACAAAAAATCAAAACCTCATTTAAATTCAGAGGAAATAGATTTTATAATGGAAGATAGCTTCCAATATGATACAGATCTTGACGAAGAGCGTGACGTCAAAAAGAAAAAACTCGCTAAAAAAGAAGAGATTGCAAAAGCAAAAAACTTTTTAGAGGAAACGAAGAATAAATATTACGACGAAATCAAGTTGAGACCCGGCGTAACTCAGGACCAACAAAAAGCTATGGACTTTTTTAATCGCTACAACAAACAGCAAGAACAAGCTGAGCAACAACACGATGTATTTCAAAAAAATACTAAAGAATTATTTAATAACGAATTCGAAGGTTTCGATATCAATGTTGGAGATAAAAGATTTAAGTATAATATTAAAGATGTAGATAAAGTTGCAGAAAACCAATCAAACATTAATAACCTAGTCGGGAAGTTCCTGGACACAGAAGGCAATGTTACTGATACAAAAGGTTATCACAAAGCTATATACGCTGCTGATAATGTCGATAGAATCGCAACTCATTTTTATGAGCAAGGAAAAGCCGACGCAGTTAAAGACGTGGTGAACAAGTCTAAAAACTTATCATCAACAAAAGCTAGAACCCAACAAGGTGAAGTTTTTGTAAACGGCTATAAGGTTAAAGCTATTTCTGGTGCTGATTCTTCAAAATTGAAAATCAAAACAAGAAAATTTAACAATTAAAAATTAAACAATTATGAGTTTAAATCCACAATTTGGTGCTATTGTTCCAAGTCCTATCCAAACTCCAAGTCCTTCAAACTACTTAGTATTTGATGGTGCGGCTGGCGGAAACTTCGCGCAACAATATTTACCAGAAATTTATGAACAAGAAGTAGAGCGTTATGGAAACAGAACGTTATCTGGCTTCTTAAGAATGGTTGGCGCTGAAATGCCAATGACATCTGATCAAGTAATTTGGTCTGAACAAAACAGATTACATATATCTTACGATAGCTGTAGTGTTGGAGCTGCTGCTGGTGGTAACAACCAATCAATAGTAACAATTGGAGGCGGAGCAACTGCTAACAATGTTATATCTATTAATGATACTGTTGTACTTTTAGATCCTGCATCAGGAGCTGAAGCAAAAGGTATTGTTGTAGCTAGAGCTGCTGGTGCTGGAGGTGTTGGAACTGCTACAGTTCAGCCTTTTGCTAATACAACATTTGCTGCGCAAGGTATTACAATTGCTAGCGCAACAATTAAAATGTTTGTATACGGTTCTGATTACACGAAAGGAACAACTATTGGAGCAGGAGTAGGAAACTCTGCTGTTAGAGTATCTGTTGATCCTTCTTTCACACAATTTTCTAACTCACCAATCATCATTAGAGATCAGTACGTAGTTACTGGATCAGATATGGCACAAATCGGTTGGGTTGAAGTTGCTACTGAAGATGGAGCTTCTGGATTCTTATGGTATTTAAAAGTTGAGTCTGAAACTAGACTACGTTTTGAAGATTACCTAGAAATGTCAATGGTTGAAGGTGAACTAAACGCAAACGCTGGTGGAGCTGCAGGATCTTATGACGCTGCTAACTTACCAGGTACACAAGGTTTATTTGCTGCTATTAGAGCAAGAGGAAATGTAGAAGTAGGATTCACTGCTGCTGCTGGACTTGATGACTTTGATGCAATACTTAAAAACCTAGATACTCAAGGAGCTATTGAAGAAAACATGTTATTCTTACAGAGACAAACATCTCTTGATTTTGACGATATGTTAGCTTCTATCTCTGGTGGTTTCGCTGGTGGTACTGCTTTCGGTTTATTCGAAAATTCAGAAGAAATGGCACTTAACTTAGGTTTCTCTGGTTTCAGAAGAGGTTCTTATGACTTCTACAAAACTGATTGGAAATACTTAAACGACGCTTCTACAAGAGGTGCTATCGTTGGTGTTAATTCAATTGAAGGTGTATTAGTTCCTGCTGGAACTTCTACAGTGTATGATCAAATCTTAGGTACTAACATTAGAAGACCTTTCTTACACGTAAGATATAGAGCTTCTCAAGGTGACGACAGAAGAATGAAATCATGGTTAACTGGTTCTGCAGGTGGAGCATTTACTTCAACTCTTGATGCTATGGAAGTAAACTTCCTATCTGAAAGATGTTTAGTAACTCAAGCTGCTAACAACTTCGTTTTATTCCAAGGATTATAATATCCATTTAATGTAATTTTTACCCTCGTTATATCAACGGGGGTAATTATTACTTTTATAAACTATTTAATTATATTATATTATGGCTAAACAAGCTAAAGCAGAAAAAATTGAGGTTGCACCTCAGCCGGTAGCTACAAAAGTAGCACCACCAGCTAAACCTAGTTGGGAAATAAGAGATAGAGTTTATTATTTAAAAGGAAACAAATCACCTTTAACATTAACTATCCCAGGTAAGCATACAAGAAAACATGCTCTTTTATATTTTGATGAAAAAACAGGAAAACAAAGAGAGATAAAATATGCTACAAATCAAGATTCACCTTTAGTAGATGAACAAAAAGGAGAATGTACTATGGGACATATTATTTTTAGAGATGGTTTTTTAAAAGTTCCTAAAAATATGCAAAACCTACAAAAGTTACTTTCACTATATCACCCTTTAAAAGATAGAATATACGAAGAGTATAGTGCTGTTGAAGAAGCTAAAGATGATTTAGAAGAACTTGACTTACAAATCGACGCTTTAAACGCTGCTAGATCAATTGATATCGATCATGCTGAAGCAATACTAAGAGTTGAAAAAGGTTCTGAAGTAAATAATATGAGTTCTAAAGAAATTAAAAGAGATTTATTATTGTTTGCAAAAAACAATGCTTCAATGTTTATTAGCTTAGCTAATGATGACAATGTTCAGCTTAGAAATTTTGCAATAAAAGCTAGAGAAGCTGGTATAATAAATTTATCTAGTGATCAAAGAACTTTCACATGGGGCACTAACAACAGAAAGTTAATGAACGTTCCTTTTGATGAAAATCCTTATTCAGCATTTGCTGCGTTCTTAAAAACAGACGAAGGTGTTGAAATTTACAAATCTATAGATAAAAAGCTATAAAAACAAGTGATACTATATATAGGCGGTTTCGGCCGCCTTATTAGTATAAAAATAAAAATAAATGGTAAATATAAATACAGTATACACAACAGTCTTGTACATATTGAACAAAGAACAAAGAGGTTATGTAACTCCTGCGGAGTTTAATAGTCTTGCTGCTCAAGTACAAGAAGAAATATTTAATTCATATTTTCCTGATGGTAATCAATTAAACAGATACAATCAAAACAATCAACAAAATGATACTGAGTTTTTTAACATGTTTAAAGACTCTGCTTATAAATTATACCCTTTTGAAAAAACAGCTCCATTTACTTATAATGCTGGTGCTGCAGTTTTAGGATGGGAATACACTGGAGCAGGAACAATATATAAGTTAGGTGAAATAATATCTACTTATAATACAACTAATCCTCAGTACGACTCAATAACACAATTAGCTAGTCAAAGTGATTTTTCTAAAATCACAAGATCTTCATTGACAGCTCCTACAGTGCAATATCCCTTATGCACAACAGGTACAGGACCAAACAACTCAGTACTTATAAAAGTAAGTCCACAACCTAATGCTCTAAATGTTAACGCTATATTTAAACCAACTTCTCCAGTATGGGCTTTTACTACTGGTAGTGTTGGCCAATATATATATAATGCTGGTAACTCTACTAATTTTGAATTAGATACTTCTGAGCAAACAAACATAATAATAAACATATTAAAATACTGTGGCATCATAATAAATGATCCAACAATAATACAAACTGCATCTGCTGAAGCACAAGAGGTGGAGGCTAACGAAAAATCTTAATAGGAAATGGCATTAATAACAGAAAACAATCAACAGTATTATCAAGGTTCGCAAGGCTTTAGAGGCACTGGTAACGCCTTAACTATAACTACAACGTTCAATACTGATCTAGTATTTACTGATGCTAACTCATGGAACCCAGCTAATGAAAATTATGCTTTAAATAATTTTAAAATATATACTAGCACTACAGGTTTTCCTGGTAGTTGGTCTGAATATCTTTTACAATATTCTGTAGCAAACAACGCTATAACTTTTGCCGCTAACCCTGCAAACAATTTATACATAGTTGTACAATTAAAAATATTAGATGGAGGTAAGTACGCTAGTACTTTACCTGAAGAAGCTACTGGAGATGCTGTTGAGAATAATTACGGAGGTTATCAATATATAAAACTAAATGATATTATAGATAACTACATGGTTGGTTACGTAGGCGATGGTAAAATAATACAAAACGCTAAAAAATCTGACGTACTTTTCTTCGCTAAAAGATCTTTACAAGAGTTTAGTTATGATACTTTAAAAAGTATTAAGTCACAAGAGCTTACAATACCTGAAAATTTATCTTTAGTAATGCCACAAGATTATGTTAATTATGTTAATCTATCTTGGATAGATAGCTTTGGTGTTAAAAGACCTTTATACCCTAACAATAACATAACTACAAACCCTTACCAAAAACTATTACAAGACAATCAAGGTATACCTACACAGGATAATTTTGGATCTGATTTAGAAGGAACATCGATAACAGTAGAAAGATGGCAAGAAACAAATGCTAATAGATTATTAAATAATCAAGCTTTAAACGAACTTGATAATCTTGCTTATGATGTTTACAATAATGATTTTGGATCAGGACCTTGGAACTGGGGAAGATTATACGGATTAGATCCTCAATACTCTAATGTAAACGGTTGGTTTGGTATAAACGAAAGAGATGGTAAGTTTACTTTTTCTAGTAATTTAGTTAATAAGCTAATTGTATTAGAATATATATCAGATGGACTAGCTTATGATTTAGACACTAGAGTACCTAAAATGGCAGAAGAAGCCATGTACATGAGTATATCATATAACTTATTGGCTAACAGATCTGGTACACCAGAAGGTATGGTTGCTAGATTTAAAAAAGATAGAAGAGCAGCACTTAGAAACGCTAAGATAAGATTATCAAACATTAAACTTGACGAAATAGTTCAAGTTATGAGAGGTCAATCTAAATGGATTAAACACTAGAATTTAATGGCAAAAGTAAATAACAATTTCATTAAAGGAAAAATGAATAAAGATCTTGATGATCGATTAATTCCTGTTGGTGAATATAGAAATGCAATAAACGCTCAAGTGAGTAGATCTGAAGGTCCTAATGTAGGAGCTTTAGAAAACGTATTAGGTAATACACGTGTTAGCGACATGAGAACATTATTTGATATAACTAATGCTTTTTCTATAGGTTATTGTGCTGATGAAATAAACAATAGAGTTTTTGTGTTTTTAACAGATAACACAAGCTCTATTTACGTTAACAACGCTAAGCATGCTATTGGTGTTTACAATGCTACAACTAACTCAACAACACTTTTGGTTGAAGGACTTTTTTTAAATTTTTCTACATTAAACCCTATAACAGGAGTTAATATTTTAGAAAATTTATTATATTTTACAGACAACAGAAATCAACCAAGAGTTATAAACGTTGATGACGCAAACCCTACAGGTTCTGCAAGTCCTAATTATTACAAAACTGAAGAACAAATATCAGTAGCTAAATATAATCCTTACAAATCAATAGAGTTATATAGAATATCTAGAGATTTAAACCCTACAGAGTATGAAAGTACAATGTATGATGTTGTAAGTAAGTATTATCCAGACGGCGGTTTAGGAACTTTAAATGCAAATGTAACTGCAGGAGATACTACTATGCAAATTTTAAAAGCTAATTATCAAGGTGATTTAATACCTGGTGCTACTATAGCTTTTATTAATACTACTTCTCCTGGAACATTTATACCAGGATTATCTGTAAACGGAACACCTTTAACTGTTAGTGCTGTTTCGAATCTTGTAAATAACACTTACTGGACTGTAACTGCTGGATTTGGTCAAGGTGGTATACCAGCTTACGCTGCTGCTAATACTGAAGTTATTTTTAATTATAATTATTATTATGATATTACTTATAATGGTGATGATAACTTTTTAAAAGATAAGTTTATTAGATTTGCTTATAGATTTAAGTTTGTAGATGGTGAGTATTCAATAATGTCACCGTTTACACAAGAGTGTTTTGTGCCTAAGCAAGATGGTTACTTTATGCGTAAAGTAAATCCTATACCAACTGGTACTCCTCCAAACTTTGGAACACCTGTTGCCAGTAGTCCTGATTTAAATATTCAAGACGAAGAAGATACTTTTAGAACTACTACGGTAGACTTTATGGAAAATAAAGTAAATAAAATATTATTAAGAATTCCACTTCCATCAACTAGTAATGTTTTAGAAAGAGATTTAAAAATTACAGAAATTGACATATTGTATAAAGAATCAACATCGAGTAATATAAGGGTTGTTGAAAGTGTTGGTATAGATAAAATTTTAGCTGACGGTAGAGGTACTGTTAATGGAGCTATAAACGCAAGTACTACTGTTGTTATAGATGCTGTAAGCGGATCTATAAAACCAGGCATGTTAATAGAAGGAACAGGCATAACAAATAATCCTAGAGTTGTAAGCTTTAACGGCACAAATCAAGTTGTAATGAGCAGCGCTCAAACAATAGCTGACAACGTTGATTTAAGTTTTGGCCAAAGAACTCATTTTGAATATGAGTATCAGTCTACAAAACCTTATAAAGTTTTACCATCAAGTGAAACAACTAGAACATACGACAAGGTACCCGTAAGAGCTTTGTCACAAGAAATAATAAGCAATAGAATTGTTTATGGTAATTTTTTAAACAAACACACGCCACCATCTTCTTTAGATTATAATTTAGCTGTCAGTCAAAAGCTTGCTTTTAATCTAGGAACAGGAACCGCTACAACAAACGGTACTAATAATAGTGGTGTTACAACAATAAATATAAATACAGTTTCAGGAACTTTAGAAAATGGTTATTCTATAACTGCTAATGTAGCAGGTATACAATCAAATAGTGTTGTTGTTAGCTTTACAGCAACCACAGTTACAATAGATAACGCGACTAGTGCTAGTATTGCTGCTGGATCTATATTAACATTTACAGCACCAAGCAGTGTTAGGTGGAGCACAAGTACTGTAGAATACCCAAGCTCTTCTTTAAAACAAAATAGAAACTACCAAGTTGGTATAGTATTATCAGATAAGTTTGGTAGATCTTCAAGCGTTATATTATCTGATGGAGATAACTCAGTTGTTTTTGGTGATCAAAAATATTTAGGTTCAACGGTTTATTCTGATTATATAGCTGGTGATATAGAAGCGCTTGAGTTCCCAGGTAATTCTTTAAAAGTATTATTTAATAGTACAATACCAGGAGGTACAACAGGTATATATAACGGTGACACTAGCGACAAAGACTATAATCCATTGGGTTGGTATTCTTACAAAGTTGTTGTAAAGCAAACAGAACAAGAATACTACAATGTTTATTTACCAGGTATAATGGCTGCTTATCCTAACGAACCACTTAAAGAGCTTGGTAAAACATCTCACGCCGTTTTGTTTAATGATAATATAAACAAAGTACCTAGAGATTTAGCTGAAGTTGGTCCTGAACAAAAGCAATTTAGAAGTAGCGTAACTCTTAATGGTAGAGTTCAAAACACAAATACTCAAGATGTTTGGCAAAATAACATACAATATTATCCTGGAGCATTTCCTGGTTTAGTTAGTGTTATAGCCACCGATGATGATATTTTTAATGGTATATCTGAAATAGGATATGTTGGTAGTCCAGACTTTTACAATGTAAATTCAAATCCTTTAATAGCTAGAATAAACACACCTTCCAAACAGTTAGGTGTAGCTGTTACACCGACAACAGCAACAGTAGATCCAAACACAACAGGTCTTTCATCAGATCAAGTTAATATAACAATAAGCACAATAAGCCCTATATTTACACTTGGTGGTACTCCAGCTCCAGGTAATAGTTTATTTGCAGGTCAAACTGTTACAGGTAATGGTGTTCCAGATAATACTACTATCGTTACTAGTATAGGCAATGGTAGCGTATGGAAATTAACTTTTAGTAACAACTTAGAAGGCACTAGTTCAGGAGATGTATTAACATTTACACCTACTAATGATAACATTAATTTTGATTGGGTTACAATACCTAATAGCTTAGCTATAATGGAAACAGATCCTGTAGAATCAGAGTTAGATATATTCTGGGAAACAACTACTGAAGGTTTAATAACAGAATTAAATCAAGCTATTTTAGGTGGCACAGCAGATGCGGTTTCTATTAGTGGGTTTAATACAGATTTATTTAAAGAAAGTTTAGCTCCTACTGGAAATATATTTACCACACCTTTTAGTTTATTAGATCAATTTAGTAATACTATAACTTACGCAAATACTACACCACCTCAGTTAAAATTAAACAGTGTTTTTGATTTTAATGGAAATTTAGTTGATGACCAAAACCCTGCTCAATTATTTGAACTATCTAATGTAGCTGGTACTAACACATATCAAATAGCTACTAAAGTTCCTTTTTACTATAGCAATCAAGCCTCTACAAATCAAACATATACTTTTAATTTTGAGGTTAATTACAATGGAGTTCAAAGTTTTATTACTCAACAACCTGTATCTTTAATAAATGTAGTACCATCAATTACGTCTGGCTGTACAAATCTTACTTACACACCAGGAACTACTGGTGGAGGTGTCGGAACTATTGCAAACTTAAAAGCTCAAAACGGAGCGTCTACTTTAAACGTAGATTTTGATGAAGTTGCATATAAAGATTTATCATGGACCGTAACAATTGCTGGTAGTGGAGATACTACGTATAATCCACCTGCTGGAACTATATTAGTTAATCAATCACAAGTAAATAGATTTTGGAACGGTAGAGTATTTTTTGCAGGAGGAGATCCTCCAAGCACAATGCCTGATGGTACTTATCTTATAACAGGTACTGTAGAAGACGCTGGAGGTTTAAGTGCTAACTGTAGTTTTACAATGACTTTAGATAGAACGCCTTGTTTTACTTATAAGTTTACATATGCTGGAAGTGGTAACACAATTGGAGCTACTTACACAGGTTGTAATGGTGAAAGTGAAGTGATAAGTTTTGTTGATCCACCAAGTAATACTTTTCCAGGATTTACAACAGCTTGCGCTCCAGACAATACTACAGTTTTAACAAATGCTGGTTTTGTAAAACTAGCTTTAAATAGTACAGATCCAGCAAACGTGTGTAACACTTAAAAACCTAAAAAAATAAGTAATAATAATAACTATGGCTGCAATAATAGAAGTTAAATATTTCAATACATTCCTTCTTAAGAAAGTAAACAAGTCTGTTACCAACTTTGGTAATATACCTGTATGGAATGGCTCGACTGGAATACCAACTTCAAAAGGTGGTTATCCAAACACTACTGCAGATGTTCCAAACAACTGGGTTATAGAAGAGTCAAGGATACATGGAGGTTATAATAACACTAGTGTTTCTTTTGGTGCTAAAGCTTATTTAGTAGAAGAAGAACCTAATGGTACTAGAAGAAGCAATTCATTAATATACTCAGGTATATTTAACTCTAGAACAGGTATAAATAGAACAAATGTTTTTTCTGTAGCTGATGATATAGTTAAGTCTGTAGATCCAGCGAATGGTTCAATACAAAAACTTTACGCAGAAGATACTAATTTAAACATATTCCAGGAACTAAAAATAAGTAGAGCACTAATAGATAAAGATGCTATATATTCTGCTGAAGGTGGTGGAACAGTAACGTCTAGTAACTTAGTTATAGGTGCTATTCAACCTTACATTGGTAAGTTTGGTATAAGCACTGATCCTACTAGTTTTGCTATATATGGTAATAACAAATATTTTACTGATAGAAATAACGGTGTTGTTTTAAGAATGTCAGGTGGAAGCTTAACAGAAATATCTAACGCTGGAATGATTGATTATTTTAGAGACAGATTAAGTTCAGGTATAAATGTTGGAGGTGTTAACGGTAAAATAATAGGTGGTTATGATATTCACAATAAACAATACGTTGTATCTACTCAACTAGCTGGATCACAAGAAAATACTCTTAACTCAGGATATGAAACTTTAGCGTTTGATGACTTAGTTCAAGGTTGGACAAGTTTCTTTACTTATAAACCAGATCAAATGTTTACCTTAGGTAACGGTTTTTATAGTTTAAAATTTGGTTCATTGTTTGAGCATTACGCGCAAGGAGGTACTAGAAATTTATTTTATTCTAACTTAGGTAACACAGCTCAACCGACTTCTATTACATTTGTTTTTAATCCAAATGTATCGCAGTCAAAAACATTTAAAACAGTTAACTACGAAGGTAGCAGTGGTTGGCAGATTAGCAGTTTTGATTCTGACAATACTGGTAGAGATTTAACTTCAGGAACTACTAACTGGCTTAACTACGATGACAATTCTGCTATTGTATATAGTTATGTTCAAGGAAGATATGATTCTACTTTACCAAACCCGCTAACTGGAATTGCGGCGGTTTTAAGACCTTTTTATCAAGCAGGTTTTGACAGAAAAGAAAACAAATATGTTGCTAATCTAATAAACGCTAGTACTTCTGCGCCAGGTGAAATTCATTTTGGGTCTGCAATATCAGGTATTAAAGCTTTCTATGCAACAGTAACAATATCAACAGATGCTGTTACAAACCCAGGAGGTGAAAAAGAATTATTCTCTGTTGGTAGTGATTATATAGCTAACAATGGATATTAAAAAATTAATTAAAAAAATAAATAAATGGCAATAGGCGCAATAATAGGTGGCGTAGCTCAAATCGCTGGAGGAATAATTGGTGGTGCAAAAGCTAGAAAAGCTGCTAGAAGAGCTAGAAAAAAGCTTAAACAAATGAACGCTAAGATGGCTCAACTAGAAGCCAACAGGCAGGAAATTATAAATCCTTACGAAGGAGCTGAAAACTTAAGTGACATGATGAGTAATCCTATGGCCAACTTAGGTGTTGCTACGCAAGCTACTGAAATGCAAATAGAACAAACAGATCAAGCTTTAGCAAATACCTTAGATACATTAAGACAAACTGGTGGTGGTGCAGGTAGCGCTACTGCGTTAGCTCAAGCTGCTTTACAGTCTAAGCAAAATGTTGCGGCTGGAATAGAGCAACAAGAAAAAGCTAATGAAGATAAAAGAGCTGCTGGTGAACAAAGACTACAAGACGCTAAAATAGCTGAAGAAAAAAGAATGCAAAACTTAGATGCTGCTGGAAAACAATTTGTGTTTGGTCAAAGAGAACAAAGAGAAATGGGTCAGTTAAATAGATTACAAGGCCAAATAGATAACATGCAAGGTATAAAAGCTCAAGCTAGCGCTGATCAAACCAGAGCTTTAACAGGGGCAATAAGCGGTATAGCTTCTGTAGCTGGATCTGCTTTTGGTGGTAACGACGGTACATAATAGATAAATAACATGGAAAACAAAAACATTCAAATAAATCTTCTAATACAACAGGTGTTACAAAGCGATAGCATGGCTTATATTCCAGGTTATATATCTTCTGATGTTGATATTGAGTTTAGAATATTAGACAGAGCTTATCAAGATACTGGAAAATACTATGCTAGATTAAAAACAGCTATACAACAAAACAAATGTGGTGACTGTGTTGATGTAAACGAACAAATAAACATACTTGAAAGAGCTCCTGAAGTTTCGTTAGAGTTTCTTAAAAACGTAATGAGTGAATTAAGTGTTACTGAAACTGGAAATTATGATCCTAATAATTACTACGGTTTTATGATTGCTAATGCTATTATGACTGAAAAACCTGGATTCTCTAGAACTGATGGTTATATGGTATCATTAGATTTATTACAAAATGGCAATCAAGAATTAATGTTTGACGGTCCTTTATTTGAAAGACCTTTAGTTATAAATAGTTCTGCTTTATCTACGTTACTAGATTCTGATACATCTATGGTTGTAGAAACACCAGATATAGATACTAGCATGTCTGAGCTGTTAGTTCAGTCTCAATTATTTTCTCCTGATATGGTAGGTGAAAATGGTAAGTTATCAGCTGGCGCTAAAATATCAGAAGAGTTTGCTATAAAATTTAATGGTGAGCTTGATTACGAAATAATAGATATTGGTGGTGGTAAAGGTAGAAACGTATTAAGATACGATATGGATAAAATTGAAAAGAAATTAAATCCATTTATAAACGCTGAAGTTGCAGGTATGTTATCAGCGGAACAAGAAGCTGTTGCTGCTTGGAACGTTTACTTGTCTAAAGGGACTAGTGTAGAAGAAGATGCTCAGATGGTGCAAAATGCAAACGCTGCTGAAAGTTCATGGATATACGAAACTGATTTACCATTGCATCAAGATAAAAAAGAAAGATTTGCTTATAAATATAAAGAGTATTTTATCAACAATTATTTAAAACAATTTTTAACAAACAAACTACCTAGTGTAGAAGAAGACGCGGCGGTGTTTGATTTAGAAGAAGCAAGAAAAGCTAAAGCTGATAAGTTTATGGAAGCTAACCAACAAAATTAAATTAAATGACAAAAGAAGAATATATAAGAAGTTTAGTTGATCAAAACATTCCTGGTGATAAAATGTTTGAACTAGTTAGACAATGGGAAATAGATAATCCTCAGACTGAAGAAGTTGTTGAAGAAGTTGTAGAAGAGGGAAAGCAAAACGATTCACAACCAGAAGGTGCGGATGTGGATCAGGACAATGCGGCACCTCAAGAAAGCGATACGGAATCTACATTGGAAGATGGTTCATTGGAATCAGCAGGTGGTTTTAATATATCTAGTTTTTTAAATGAGCAAAGAGACTTACAAGGTAATATATCAGGTTTAACTTTAGAAGAATTAAACGCTAGATTAGAACCAGAGCAAAACATTAGAGATGTTGTGTCTCAATATGAAAAAATGACTATCGTAGCAAAACCTGAAGAAACGTACACAGAAGGTAATTATGATTATAAATATAATTTTACAGAAGATGGACCAATGTATTACGCTAAAGAAAAAGGCACTGAAAATTGGGACGCGAAAGAATTAGATAGTGATGCTTATTTAAATATACAGAGCTTATTTGGACACAATGGTATTGATAGAAAAAAATTTGCTCAAGGTCAGGAAACAATAAAGGGTGAGAATCAAAATAATCTTTACGACGAACTGAAAGGGGCTTCTGATTCTGTAGATAAAATGGCTAATCAAGATATAGATCCTTCTCTTAAATATGTTGAAGAAATTTATAACGAACAAATACTATTAGATAATAGAGAATTAAATGGAATAAACAAGCAAGCTAGAGATTATTTTATTACTGGCGGTAATAAAGAAGCTGTTACAAAACAAAACCCTGCTTTTAAAAAATACGCTAAAACTCAAATTGATAAAGATTTTAAAGAGCAATGGAATAAAGTAAAAACAACTGCTTTAGAACAAATAGCTACTGAGAAAAAAATACCAGTTAGCGAGATTGATTTAAGAGATCCAGAAACTTCTAAACTTTTTCAAGAAAAATTTTTAGCAATAAAAACAGACGAGCTTATCGATAAAGAAGAGCAATCTAAAATGGTTAAGTTTATCGATAGTTTACCATCTGATTTTAATGATAAAGCTCTTGCTGCTTGGATAGCTGAAAAATTTACTATTGCTCCTAGTTTTGGAGTTGTTGATGCTAAGCATGTTTGGGATAGAAATCAAATTCAGAAAGACATGGAGTCTTTTAAAAAAAGTAAAGGTAAAGGTTTTGAAAAAGAAAACGAGGCTATTGGTGAATTTATAAATAAGGCTTACACGTCTTTAGATATATTTAGTCAATCATTTGAGCTTATTAGAAATGGAGAATATCAAACACCAGACCAGGTGGCTCGTGCTAAGAAACAACTAATACAAATTAGCAAGCAAAAAGATGAAGTAATTAAACTAATTAAAAAGCAGTATGCTAAATTAGAAGATCCAGAAAGAATAGATAAAATACAAGATGTTGAAGCTTATTTAGGAGATTTAGAAAGAAATTATAGCGTAATACCCGTTATGATTAATAATGCAGAAAAAGGTGGGTTAGAAATGCTTCAAGGTATAGAAGAAATAGGTTTTCAAGTTTCTAATTTACCTAATAATATTTATGAAGAAACAGGTATTAATATAAATAAATATAGTCCCATGTGGAACATGGCTGGTAAGTATTTAGTAGAGGCTTGGGGTAAATCAAGAGTTGAAGCTAATAAAAACATAGAAGAGTATAAAAAACAATTAATGGATGATGTTGCTGAAAATCTTCGAATGGACGATATACAAAGCGCAGATCAATGGGGAAGATATTTAATGCAAACTATTGGTTCTGTTGCTCCGCAAATGGGTTTGATGACTACTACTGGCGCGGCTGGTGTTTATTTAGTTACAGCAGGAGCAGGTGGTGGAAAGTTTAGACAGTATCAATCAGAAATGAATGATAATAAAAAACAAATTGAAGATTGGGAACTGTCAAAACCTAAAAAACAAGAAGGTGATACGGATGAATTTTATCAAGATAAATTAAGAATATGGAACGAAAAAAAGCCTGGTAAAATAAAATATTCTATAGGTGAAATGTGGGGAGGAGCTTTAGTTAGTATGGGTGCTGAATACGCTGGTAGTAGATTAATAGCTATGCCTATGATAAATAGAGCTAAAGCTTTTACTGGCTTTGGTGTAAAGGCTGGTTTCACAAGTGCTTTTGCTAAAAAAATATTAGCTAGCACTTATACTTATGCAGGTGATTTAATTAGTGAAGGTACTGAGGAAGTTTTTGCTGAAGGAGCTGGCAACTTGTATGATAGACTTATTCTTGGTAAAGACGTAAATGTGTTTGATGGTTGGAAAGATAACTTCTTTTCAGGTGTTGTAATGGCTAATGGGTTTAAAGCCCCTGCTTTATTTAGTCCTTATATAAACGCTGCTCAAACACCAGGTGATAAATCTAATATATTAGGTAAACAAAATCAAATAAAAGATATAGTTAATACTATTTTTCAAAACCCTAAAATGTCTCAAAAAACTAAATCTTTATTAGAAGGAGATATGGTTGATTTAACTGTAGATATAAATAATGATCTAGTTAATATCATGAACAGGTATAACGATATGCCAAGAACTGATATAGATGCTTTAGGTAATATAGAACAACAAACATATCAATTAAATCAGCAGATAGAAGCTGTTAAAAACGATGAAGGTATTACTGTTGGTAAAGATGCTTTGTTAGAAAAATTAAATAACAAGAAAAACGAACTAAGCGGTTTAAAAAACGAATTACTAGAACCGTATGTAGTTAAAAATGCAGAAGGTAGAATAATAGGTGGTGGAAACTTAGTGTTGCCAACTGCTAGAGTACAACAAGGCGCTGATGTAGTGGCTGAACAATTAGGAGATGTAGGTATAACTAGATTTGATTCTACAGAAGATTTGTTAGGAGGTATTGAAACTTTAAAAGCTGAAGGAATAAAGTTAGACGTAGAGACAAATAAAGATGGTTCTATTAAAGACGCTAAAGATCAAGGTTATGGTTTAATAGCAACTTTACCTAACGGCACTCAACAAGTTATTATAAACAACGCGTCAAGTGAAGCTGATGGGGTTTTACCTGCAGATAAACATGAGATACTACATGCTTTTGCTAGCAAAATGGAACCTGCTAAACTTGCTCAAATGGGTAAAGATTTAAAAGCTAAACTAGATAGTGATCCTAATATAAAAGTTAATGCTAAAACTGATGCTTTACTAAAATCATATGAAGCTGACTTAGAGTCTGGTAAAATAACAGAAGCTACATTTTATGAAGAAGTAATGGCCGTTACTAGTGATGGTTTAACTTCTGGTGATATTACAGTAACTCAACCTGGTAAGTTACAAACATTTTTAAATAAATTTTTAGAAACTATAGGTTGGAAACAAAGTTTTAAAGATGGTGATCAAGTTATAGACTTTTTAAAAGGATTTAACAAAGATGTTATGAGCGGTAAAGGTTTATCACAGCAAACACTAAACAAAGCTGATGTTAAATTAGACACGCAAGTTGAAACAGACGTTGATTTAAACGTTGCAGAAAGTAAAAAACTACCTGCAGAAACTGAAACTTACATGGAGTTAGATAATGACATGCTTCAACAAGGTTTAAACGATGCTATAAAAAACGAAACAGATCAACAATTTCCAATAGCTCAAGCGGTTGTAGAAAAAAACTGGCCACTTATAAGCAAGTCATTAGATATTAATAATCAGCAGCAAATGGATGCTGCAAAAGAAATTGTTATTGACCAAGTGTTAGGTCAGTTTGAAGGATCTGGTCAAGGTAAATATGGACCTAGAAATACTAGTGCTTTAGCTGGGTTTTCATTAGAAGGTGGTGCGCAAGTAAGTACATATTTAGCCGAAACAATTAAAAGAAGAAAGCCTGAAATTGATGTAGCTATAAAAGAAAGAACGGGATCATCTGCAGAGCTAAACACAAACAAATCAG
>Ga0115545_1000772_pt1 | contig 17184 bp, 12 predicted proteins | sample COGITO_mtgs_1003_FD_87188 | JGI IMG/M metagenome (GOLD analysis project Ga0115545, IMG submission 87188) | Pelagic marine microbial communities from North Sea - COGITO_mtgs_100330 | ecosystem: Environmental > Aquatic > Marine > Epipelagic | place: Germany:Helgoland, sampling site Kabeltonne...
GTTTCAACTTTCTTTTCTACGGGTTGGGTTAGTTGTTCGGGTTGGGTCATTGGTTCCTCCATTGGGGGTGTCCAAACAACAGCTTTAGTATCTACAAAATCGTGCAGGGTTTCAACTAATTGCTGTTGGTTTACAAAAGACATGGGTTTGCCGATAGCTTGCCACACCGAATGCAATCTTTCAAAAGAGTAGTGTTTAAGCAAGTTCTCGGGGTTGTTGCCTCGATACACAATGGACTTGTGGTTTATGGCAGGACATTGGTTGGCTGTCTGCAGGTTATCAAAAGCAAGCAGTTGATAGCCTGTGGCGTTTTCACAAATTGCGTAGAACATGGGATCCCTTTCTATGGAATAAGGCAAGGTTCATTATAGTAATGAACCTTGCCCCGAACAAGAAGTATTTTATCAAGCTACTTTAGCGTACTCCAGTGCTTTAGTCAAGGCTTGGCGTTTGGTACTTGCACCGCTGCCGAACCACGCACTGTGCAGAGCATTGCCTTGCTCGTGGGAACGCTTCTGGTGATCCACTATGTAGGTCACCGCATTGAGTGCGCCCCACCATGTTCCCTTAGCAGATTCTAATCCTGCTCCGGGACTAAGGTCAACTGCGTCGCGTACCATTTGTGCTGTGCGTTTGAACTCATCGCGCAGCGGCGGTAACTTGCTAATGTCAGCAGCTTTGCCACGCTCTATCAGCGCATTGGGTTGGAACAGCTCCGCAATGAAGTTATCCAACTGGTCGCCTTTAGCTTTTTTCTTAGCTAAGAACTGGGACTGCTCTTGGAACGCTTGCATTTGGTTACCGGACAAACCTAGGGCTTCCTCAGCTGCGCGTTGTATTTCCTCATCGAACATTTGTAGATGCAACACACGGAACTTGTTGCCCTGCTGTCCTAGCGCCATAGTCAGCGTATTGTTACACACCACTCGTATGGGCGTGAACATAATGGTCATCGCTTTGCCTACTTGGTGGCTGTTGTTGAGCAGGAGGTAGCCTTCGACTTCGTCACCCCCTGCAAGTTTGAACCCTTTGGCAATCTTAGCCAAGCCCCAAACATCCTTGCCTCCTTTTAAACTACCCGCCGTTTCCATAGTCATGTTACCTGCTTCGGTAAACTTTTTGAAGAACGACATAACTTCTGCATTCTGGAACGGCACATAACTTTCACCACAGTTGGACAGGACTTTGTTATCGCTGTCGCGGACTAGGAAGTGTTGGTCTGGTGCGCGGATAAAACTAGCCTCGCCAGTTGGGTCGACTATATTCCAACAGTCAGGCTTGTCGACAGTGTACGCCGGACGCTTACTAACTGTCCAGTCTATTTCTGCTGCGACGAGCATTTCCTGTGGGGTCATTGTGGAATCGACTGCGTTGCCTAAACCATGCCAAGGGACTTGGTTAGCATAGGCCATTGTTTCTACTTGGTGTGCCATGTGGAACTCCTTTCTGTGAGTTAATGTATTGTTGGGGAAAATATATTTACCGTTGTTTCTGGTAGGGTTAAAAAAGTATCCATAAACGAGCTATGTTCCATTTCAACTTCTACGTACTCGGTCAGACCCACTAAAACAGTTATTACAACACCGTCGTCTGGTAGGGTTACTATCTTAGCTACCGGAAAATTGTGGTTTTCTTCTAACTGTTCTAACAACTCGGGGTCAACCCAGTGGCTAAGGTCTAACTGTATAGCCGTTTGGTTGATCTGGGTAAGCGTATGCTTGTCCATGTACTTTATTTTCTGGGTTGCCATGCTTTACTCCATAAGTATTATTTAATGGCAACGCCAGTGTAGTGTCAACTGTGTGTTTTGATAAGCCTTTGTTACTCTTGTTTGTTCAAGCCTTTGTAGAACTGGTCAACCCTGCGTAACCACATATCCTTATATTTTTGGAACTCTTTGCCATACACACCAAACTCCGAGGTAGTACCATCCCTCACCGCCATGAGAATAATGGCGTGGTCTATGTCTGTTCCGTGTAGCTCGTTATGAGCCAGAGCATAGGCAGCCAGTTGGCAAAAATAATCTTCGATCCATTGTCTTCGTTTGGGCTTGTTGCTCTGCTTAAAATCTACAATGCAGGGTTTATCCCTGTAAACACCCACCAAGTCGGTGGTTCCTGCGTATTTATCAGGATAATAGAGCATGACTTCGCTGCCCCAGACCTCGTTCAAATACTTAAAGTAAGTATGGATCAACTTGTAGCCCATGCTGTAGCCCTGAATCATTTGCCAATCGGTTGGGACAGGCAAAGGTCGGTCGGCTAACATCTCCTCTATAACAAGGTGCATATAAGTACCTACTTGGGCAGCGTCGTCGCGGATGCGGTCAGCCTCGGCTTGGCCTACCCGCTCAACCCATTTAAGAAGAGATTCTTTATCTTCTTTGGTGTCCCCTAGAATGGTGGTAACACTGGGGAGCTTTTGGTCCCCGCAGACGTACCTTCGACCTTCGGGCAGGTCTTGGCGTTCTAATGTTTGATACTGGTAGGGCGAGTTTATTTCAAAAAGGGGTGGCATAGTTTCCTCAACAGGGTAGGGAATAACCCTTACTAGACATGGGGTGGATTAAATGCAGATTTTCCTTTGCTCGGGTTAGGCCAACATAAAAAACCCTCGCCTCGTCTTCGTCATGGTGGGGCATATTACGCCACATAGAATAGGGCTTGGTCATAGTATCGGTGAGCAGTAAGACGTTATCCGCTTGCGCACCCTTAGAAGAATGAATGGTGGATATGCGAATGCGGGGTTCTTCTAATAACTTCTCCCCCTTACGGAGACACGCTTTTATGTAGGCCTTGTCTTGGTCTGTTATCCTGCCCATGCCCTTATCCCACGGTAGGCTGTGCAATAACCCGTGGGATTGTTGTAAGTCTGCAAGGCTGTAGAACACACTATCTTCACCGTCGGGCATTGTTTTACACCCGTAGGCTATCTGGGTGTGGAGCATCATTTGTTGGTACACCAACCGGACATGCTCGGCGGGTAATCTTGCCCCTTCGCGTAAGTTTTCCCACAGGCGGACAGCCTCTAAAACACGGCTATCTATACTGCGGCTGCCGTTAAACGAATACAAATGCCCTCGCCGCCTAACCTGCTCTTCTATCTGTTGTGCTCCCTTGGTTGTCCTGCTTAACAGCAACCATTCCCCTTGGGAGATGTTTACCTCCTCCGAGTGGCGATACCAGTTAATAACACCCTGCTCATCTTTAGGGGTAAAGCTCTTAGGTCTGCGGCCGACCACACGCTCAATTACTTGTTTACTCAGGGTGTGATGTAAATGGGGGATGCGGTAGCTCTTGTTTAGCAAGGTGACATTGCCCTGTAGGTTTACAAAATGTTCTACGTCTGCCCCTGCATACCGGAAAATAGCTTGGTCGTCGTCACCGGCGACATAACAAATCTTACTATTCTTTTGCAGCAGGGCAACCATCTCCCACTGGATGGGAGAAAGGTCTTGGGCTTCGTCTATGAACACCACCTCTAACTTGGGAGCAGCTTCTCTTTTCAAAAACAGCTCGAGCATTCCGGTGTAATCGTACAAACTGTTTTGCTCTTTCCAATGGTGTAACCCACGCTGAACATAGTCCACACGTTCCCAATCGGTTTTACGGGGGACAATACTGTCGTTATATAGTTTACGCAAAGGTTGGCGCATGATACGCGCCATGTTGATTATTTCTAAGAACTTGTCCCCGTAACCAAAGTCTTTATATGGGCCTTGATCCATCTGCGGGCCGGAGTAAAACTTACCTATCTTTAACCTATCGGCAATCTCTTGGTACTTGGCAGGGTTCATGATTTGGGAATGTGTCAGTCCGGCTTGTAGAAAAGCCAGACTGTGGAGCGTTCTAAAGTAAGGGAGGTCTAACTTATTAAGGTTAAACTTTTTCATTGCTCGGGATACCGCCTCTTCCGCTGCCCTGCGTGTAAAAGCAAAGTAGCCAATACGATCCGGCGGTACACCCTTTTCTAAATACTCTTCTACCAAGGATAACAGTTTAGTGGTCTTACCTGTTCCGGGAGGTCCTAGAATAATATTCACTAAAGAATGCCTTCGTTTGGTAGCTCAGGTAACGGGATAGACTCTTCATACTCTTGGAAGTAGTCCTGTGGTAAAGACCAGACATGCACTCCTTTGCCCCGTACCCGCCAAAACATCTTTTCGGCTTGCAGGTCTTGCAGCCGCAAAGTAATCTTGTTGGACGTGTAGTGGTTGAAGTCGTTCACGTGTAGGTGCTTTTTCAAGTCTTTTACTTGGAACCACACCTTATCGTCAACCCAAACAGCAACCCCTTGCAAAATGTCTTCGCGCTCCTCGCCTTTAGCTCTGTCGCAGGCAAAAGCATGGAGCAGGTCTTCAAATTCTCCTTTAATAGTAGCATCGGGTGGTACTTCTACTATAGTTAAATTGTCCAACAATAACTGAATTGTTGTCTGCCACGCCCGTTGATTTACCGTAACAGGGAACCTGTTGATTTGCGACACACACTCTTTTTGAAAAAAGTTTTGGCTAGTCAGCGCATTAGTACTCAGCTCTACACGGTTGCCATCCACGTTAAGAATCCAAATAGGTGGGTCGCCATCGATTTTAGTAAGGCTGGAAAGGTCATTGGTTACACCCGCAGGACCAACTCCGTACTTGCGCCCTTTACAAACAGCCTTGTCGCAGAAAGGCTTGATGGGTTGGTCTTCGCACTTGTAAAAATAATCTTTCTTTTTTAGCTGCCGGATTATTGTGCCTACCTCGCTGTGGCCTAGGGGCGGGTGTAGGTAATCCATATTGTAGCGTTGGAGTAGCGTTTCCCAGTTGTCCTCGTCGTACAGGCGAGCATACACACCTAAGTTGAACAGGGCATTGTTCCGCGAACCTTCACCAAACCCTTTACTGCATAAGTGTTGTAAGCAGGGAGGACCCTCTTCTAAGATACCTTCCTTAGTGCCAAAGGACATGTTCAGCTTGCGGAACTTAGCAGGAGTGGTAACAAAGTCTTTGGCGTAGGTTATAAACTGTTCTGGGGTTAAGGCTACGCCATCGTCGTCGTAACCGTAGCGGGTGGATTTATCACCCGAGTGGTACGGCATATTCAAAAAGTTACCTGTGTCGCCTCGCTCTACAAGAATGGTGGACTGCTTGGGGAAGATCTCACACCCAGAGTGGCCTAACGCCGCACTGAGCTCTGCCATCTTGCGTTGGACTTCTTCTGCGGGGATGGCTTCCGTTAAAAATATCCAGACGTGTGCCCCACCACTCTTTGTTCTTCCCACCACGGCGGGTATCTTGTTGGCGCGGAGGGTGGTTACTAAATCTTTTTGGACTACGTCGTACTGGTCTATATCTATTGCGCCCCAACGGCAAAGGTTCTCGCTGTTGATGGGGATAATACCAAGGCCGGTTCCACCTTTTAAATGCTCTTCCCACATGTCGGCGGTGGTTGGCTCGCGTATAACTTTTGCTGTGCCTTGCTTCTTGCCGTCGCGGTCGCGGGTGGTACTAACAACATAAGTCCCGTGGGCTATGTCGCTGCCTTTGAATAAATCATAAAATTCCTGTGCTAGTGTCATACTGCCTCCAGTAGTAAAAGGTGGGATCCCCCCTGCAAATACAAAGGGGGTCCCGCAGTTTTAGGGCGATCAACCCCTACTACTGTTCTTACATGACACCATCGTCAAATTCTTCTGGGGTAAGGTCATCGTCCGAAGCATCAACCTTCGCCGCTTCTTGTTCTTTGACCTGTACCTCACCTGCTTTTACAGATTTAGCAAACGCCATTGCCATATCAAACAGGGTTGCATCGTCTGGGTCTTGTGGGTTTAAACCACGCTCGCGTGTGATATCCCAACCGAACCACGAACCTTCGTCGTTTTGCTCGTGGGCTGTTTTAGCACGATACACTTGGGACATCAACGGCATGATATACACACCCTTAGCACCCTTGGCTGTTAAAGACTGGGCTTGGGTCATCCATTTACGGGCTTTCTTCAACTGGGTACTGGTCATCGTAATCAATGCACGTTGTGGGCCGAGTTCTGGGTGTAATACAAGTACAAAAAACTGTGCAGTATTTTGCAGATAGTTGCCATTGGGCAGCATATCTTGGTGGGTACGCTCATCCCTGCGGGTGGTTGCTACAATAGGGTCGGTTGGCTCATACGCCTGAACGTAACCGCCACCTTGTTCGCGGGGCTTCCACTCTACAAACCTACGGCTGTAGTGGCAAGGTATAAGCTGGACACCTTCCTCGCCGTTGTACACTTCGTTAAGTACGGTATTAAAAAACATACCTTCCTCGGCACCCTCTACATAAGCACCGTCGCGCTTATTTTTCTGTGGTGACATAGCTTGCAGAATGCGCAGGAACGGGATGGCAAGGTCTTCGCTTGTTACTTCGCTAAAACCAAGGTCGCCAAATTCTTCAAAGCCCTCGTACACTGTAGGCAGGGCATCTTTCTTAGTTGCTACTTCTTTAGTCATGGTTATATTCCTTTCTTGGGGGTTACGATTTTTGTTTTTTCGCCTATAAACAAGCCAAACATATCAGCGGGGATGTTAGCCCCTTTCTCGGTTTGGTCTTTTACAAACGCCTTAAGTGTCATGGGTTCTACCCACTTTTTAGTGCTGACTGCCATACCTTGTTGCTCGAGGTCTCGCGCAAACAGTTCGGCTTGCTCCTCTTGCCCACGGACAAAATTAGTAGCCACTTGGTTTTTGATTAAATCACCAAAGCCGTTATCCACTAACCAACTGAACGCTTGGTCTGTTTTATCTTTGGGGATGCTAGCACTGTAGAACTTACCTACAGAAACACTAGACCCGTCAGCTAGTTCCAACTTGGATATGCCATACTCCGACATAGCAGCAGGTAGTTGGTCCTCGGATATAGCGCGGAGTGCCTTTTTAGTTTCTTTTACTTCTTCCTCGAGTTCGGCGATGCGTAACTCTAAGGTTTGTTGGGTTCTAGCTAGGCTGCTAACCTTGCTGAGGCCTTGTTCGTCAACAGAAGAAAGTTCTCCCGCCGCTTGCTCAAAATCAACCATCGGTAGGGTCTCCTGTTTTATGGTAAAGGTCTGCTTCTAAAGGGAGGTATTTGGCAAGTTGCCTGTCCCACTTAAGCATTTTGAATCTGCCATTGTTATGCCTACTAGCAATAGCAGCCGAAAGAGCAATAATCGCAGGGTCACCGGCAAGTAATATGTAGTCTTGGTCGGTAAACTTAGACAGCTTGCGGTTAATCTTGCGAATAGCAGGTTGGGTAGACCAAGCTGCTTGCTCCTCTGCGGGGATAAGTATTTCAAGATCGCCAAAGGTACTAGCGTCTGTAATGTCTCGGCCACGCACTTCTTGCGTTATGTAAACGGTCATGTCTTTCTCCACATGAGTTAATTGGTACACCCTTTATTGCAAAGGGGCAGTTATAGTAGCCCAAAGTTTAAAAATAGCAAACTCGTTTTTGCTCCAATATATTTCAGTAAACCACTTTACATAATAGGTCGAAATTCGCGAACGTAAGTGCTTGAAAATAATTCATAAATTGCCGCGCGAACACGAAAGAAGTGAACAACTGAGTGATATTGTATATTGTATATCGGAAATTGTTAAAAAACTAATTTTAGTACATCCGACTTTTACCCCTATTATGTAAAGCTGTTACAATTAGACCAAACAAGAGTTGTTCTACTGTTCTCCTACACCTATACTTACCGTACCCCAATAGAAAGGTGGGTGAGGAAAAACAATGCGATACAGATTCAAGTACAAGCCGTACCAACATCAGCTTGATGCTTTGGAAAAGGCATGGGCTAAACCCTTTTTTGCGTTCTTCATGGACATGGGCACCGGAAAGTCTAAGGTGCTTATAGATAATATGTCTATGCTGTACGACAAAGGCCGTATTACCGGAGCGTTAATTGTTGCACCCAAAGGGGTGTACAAAAACTGGGAGCGTAAAGAGCTGCCCACACACCTGCCCGACCATGTAAAAGTGAACATCGTGGCGTGGTCACCAGAAAAAACAAAGAAGAAAGAAAAAGAACTAGCTACGTTGTTCGAGGTTAACGACGACCTGCAAATCTTTGTTATGAACGTGGAAGCCTTTTCCAGCAAGCGAGGGGTGGACATAGCAGGTAAGTTTTTGTTTTGTCATAAAGCTCTTTTAGCCGTGGACGAAAGTACCACCATAAAATCTAAAGACGCACGTCGTACCAAAAACCTGTTGAAACTAGCACGGAAGTCTCCCTACCGCAGGATACTAACCGGATCGCCGGTTACCAAGTCTCCTTTGGATCTGTTTACCCAGTGCGAATTTCTAGAGGACAGCGCCCTAGGCCACGGCAGTTTTTGGACATTCCAAAGCCGGTACGCCAAATTGGTTCGCACTACGATGGGTGCCCACTCGTTTAACAAAATAGTAGGTTATCAAAACCTAGACGAGCTTAACGGCATAATAGAACCGTTTAGTTTTAGAGTGCGCAAAGAAGATTGCTTAGACTTACCCGACAAGGTATACACCAAGCGCACCGTAGAGCTAACTAAAGAGCAGGCCGCCCTCTACGAACAAATGAAACGCAACGCCCTAGCCATTATTCAAGGCGAGGGTTTGGTTACTGCAAGTACCGTCTTAACCCAGATGTTGCGCTTGCAACAAGTGTGTTCTGGTTTTGCAAAGCTAGAAGACGACCGCGTGGTCACCGTGCCAAGTAACAAACTTACCGAGCTGATGTCTGCCATAGAGGAAATCGACGGCAAGGTTATTATCTGGGGTAATTTTACCCACGACCTGCACCTCATAGGCGACGCGTTGAAAAAAGCCTACGGCACAGAAAGTGTAGCCCTGTTCTATGGTGAAACACCCACCGAAGAGCGCCAAGACATTGTAGAAAACTTCCAAGATCCTGCTAACCCTTTGCGCTTTTTTGTTGGTCAACCACGCACCGGCGGTTATGGCCTAACGCTTACCGAAGCCAATACCGTTATCTACTACTCCAACGGCTACGACCTAGAGGTACGCCTCCAGTCCGAAGACCGTGCCCACCGTATCGGCCAGACCAACAAAGTAACCTACATAGACTTAGTAGTGGAAAACACCCTAGACGAAAAAGTCCTGCAAGCCCTGCGTAGCAAGATAGATATCAGTACGCAGGTCATGGCAGAAGACTACAAGCAGTGGATAGTTTAGGCTAAGGAAGCAATCCCTTGTGGTTGTCCGCGCCGCCGCTCTATTGCAGATAGGGTAGGATCAAAGGGAAACAGCTCACTAGCCGTTGGTGTTTGTGCCGCAGCTTGTGGTGGAGCCGCCGCAGGAGCCGGTGTTGCAGCCGGAGCCGGAGCAGTGCGGTTAGGTGGTAAACGGCTAGCATCTACAGCATTAGGGTCTGGTTGTCTTGGTAACCCTTGCATACGCAACATGTTAGGATCCATTCCAGGAGCTGGTCCCGTTGGTACCGCCGGTCCGCTGACGGGTAGGTCTAAGGTAATTGTTTCCTCACCTTGACCTGTAGGCAACTGGTCTTCTATAGAGTAATTGATTCCATTAGCAAACAACCACGCGTTGAGCCTACGCTTGCCAGCAGGGTCTATCTCCCCTATACGGGCTTGTGGTCCGGTAAGCAAGTTAGTAATCTCTGGGTCGAATATCATTTCTCGCAGAATGGCATCAGTCCGTAGATTACTAGCCCTGCCTACCGCACGACTAAGCACATAACTCAAAGCAGACAGCCCAGATATACGGCCTTCGGCTGTTGCCCTTGCTAGTGTGCTTAACGACCGTAACGAGGTACCAGTCGTTGATTCGATGGCACCACCTTCGCCTAGTATACTTTCCGGTGTTATTTGCGCACCACGATTCAAGCTACCTGTTGACTGCAACCTGCGGAAAGTCTCACCAGCCAACAACAAGTTATCCAAGTGTTCTTGGCCGAAAGCTACTTCCAATGATCGACGGTTCTTGTCTAAAAAGTTAATGAACTTGGTTGGGTTTTCTGCGTAATCCGGCTGACTTTTGGTCACCACTTCCCACACTGCACGGCGAAGAGTTTTTTCTCTGGCTGATTTTGCAGCACCAGACAAACCTGCGGTAACCTCAGTACGGAGGTCATTCATCAGGCTTGGGTTTTGTATCGCGCTTTGCAATACCTTTTCTGGGTTCTCGCCTTGCTTACTCAGCACTCTGAATAATTGGTTTTTCTCAATAGCTGTTCGACGAGCAGTCAACTCTGCTTGGCGTTGCACACTCTGTTGGATTAACTTTTGCGTATCCCGCAACTGGTCTATAACAGGGACACCACCTATCTCTAGTCCCTCTAGCTTGGCAGCGTTCTGGTTAATGTAGGTGTTCAATTTATCTGGGTCGAACACGCCTTTACTAGGGATATACGTTTTGTTACGCACATCGTCTAGGATCATGGCACCCATGTTAGTCATCATCCGTGGGTTGTCACCAAACAAGTTAACAAACTCGTTTACGGTATTACTGTTTTCCAAGAAAGACTGAGCAACCTGCTCGTCAGGAATAATATAGACAGGGCTTTCGGGTGTGCTACCTGCCCCTGCACTACGCACACGGATTGTACCGTAACGCTCGTAAGGCTCAATCACGTTTTGATTGTACCAACCACGGAACTGTTCAAAATTATCGTTGACCTGCCCAAAGTTTTTGGCGACTTCGTCTAGCTCATCGGCAAGAATAGCCAAGTTTCGTACATCAGTTTTATTGCCTTTTGCTGCGGCAGAACCGATAGCCGAGCTGACCTGGTCACGAAACCCCTTCCATTCTTGGAAGCTCAACATCTCATTAGGGTTCTCTATATATGCTTTTACTTGGCTAGGCAGACCTGCGTAATCTAATGCTTCTGTTCCGTTAGCGTTTTGGAAAGAACGACGCATCCTCATTCTGGAATCACGGAACGTGGTTGGGTCTAGTATTTCGTCTGTTTCGTTTATGCCCATCTTTGTAGCAAGGTTTTGGGCATCGGTTTTGGCTTGGTTGTGGCCTTGTATAATAGCAGCACGGATCTGTTGACCTGTTTGAGCCACCTGCCTACTACCATACTCTGGATACACACCTGTTCTAGCATTAGCCCAAAGGGAGAAAGAATCTGCAATACCGTTGAGTTCTGCATCGATACCGGTAACAGTAGATTCAAAGTTACCATCCGCTTGATTGATAATATACATGGGTACATCGTCAATCCCTGTGCCAGAAAAGTTACTGTTGATATAGTTTTGTGCTGCCCCATACACTCTGTTTTTGCGCTGGTTGTTAGCCGCATTGAACTGCGCGGAACCACGTTGCACGGCACCTGTTTCGGTAGCTATTAGGTTAGGTGACTGCAACCTTTCTGCAGGACTAAGGATAAAAGGTCCTTCGTCAGTTGTATAAGGAGCAAAAGTGGCTTCTATTTCGGTAGCTCTGGCTAGGCTTTCCAAGCCCTCTTGGGTATTGGAAAAAGTTTCCATTTCTTGGTTGATACCACGTAACGCCCGCTCACCTTGAACACCCTGCGCTGCACCCGTTTCACCACGGATGAAACTGGCTTCTTCGGCTGCGCCAGTTGTAAACGGAGCTGCTTTACCTTTTATCCAATTAAACGCGTTGCGCATCATAGTAGGGGCGGGTAGATTTTTAGCCACGTACCATAGTCCTACGGGAGCCAAGGGTAGTAAGCCACCGACTCCGGTCTGCGTACCAAACAAGTCTTGCTCTGCTTGTATACCTAGGCCACTGACCCCCGCCACGCCTAGCTCGGTTGCTCCCGCTACTCCAGGAGCCGTGCGGTAAGGAGCCAGCATAGCTTCTTGTGTTTGGACTAACGTAGATCCTGGCTTTTCTGCAATACGGGTAAGGTTACGCCCACTTTGAGAAATTAATCCTGGGCTTATCGAGGCAGCACGTTGGGTCACTCCTGCAAAAGGGGCAGCCATGCCTATCATCTTGCCTGCTTCGCGTCCGTAAGTGCCTAAGCCTTCGGTTGTGCCTATGTTTTCGCCTACGCCGTAAGACATGATGTACGGGATGATTGTTCGTTGGGCCTCGTAATCGCCTGAGTTGAGAACACGTAACAACATGTCGCGGTCGATACTCCCTTCTGGTGCTAGACCGGAAGCTTCTATCCCACGGGAGATTGTATTGATTGCAGCATCGGGCAGGTAAGCCAAAACTTCGTTTATACCCATAGCAAGATCTTCTATGCCGGTGGCACGAGTAACTGTTTCTATCGGTTTGACGACGTACTTTTCCAATACGCTTGGCAAACGAGCACCAATCACAGGATCACCTACGTTAGCCCCCGTAAAACGGGCAGACCTAGGTGTGTATTCCATTGGCAGAGTAGGCTGTGGCGCAGCAACCGGAGCAACCGGAGCACCATAATCGAGGCTTTCCAGTTGGGCTTGCAGTTGCGCAGGAGTAAACTCGTCACTCTCTTCTTGTTGAGTTTGCTGCCCCATTACTTGCGATGGTAGCTGTGCCATGGATTAATCCTACCTTAGCTGACTGTACTTTACTGTTATGGGACTGTTAGCCGGTTTGTTCTGCCACAATTGGGCAGGCAGACCTGCTCCTTGTGCTTGACTGGCTGTCATTTCGACGTAAGTATCTTTGTTCAAAGCACCTTGGTCGTTTAGCATGTTCAAATACTGGATCTCATTATCACGGTAAGGGAATGGGTCGGACTCATTTCCTAGTGGAACACTTGGCAAGTTGTGGATTGGTGTATCGCCAAGGGTACCACGAGCATGGGCAAGGTCATTGAACATAATACGGCTTAGTTCGTTAAACTGAACAAAGGCTGCTTCTGGATCTTGCCAGAACTTCGTAGGATCTACCGATAGTTCTGCAATAATGTTTTGTTCCGCTACTGCATATCGATCACTCAGCGCGTTAGCAGCAACTACTTGACGGACAAAGCGTTCCATCACTGCACGACCACGATCTGTTTCAGTAAATTTGAGCCAACCATCCATGCTGTCAGGCACGATAGAAGCTACATTGTTGCTCAAGAAAGATTTGACACTGTTATACGGGCCGACCGATTCACCAATCATATCGATTATGCTCTGGGCTTCCTGTAGGGCGGCTACATTACTAGTGATTCTACGGTTGTAGTTTTCTATTTGGTTTGGAGCAAGGTTTTCATAACTAACACCTGTTGGTGCCAGTGTTTGTACCAGAGGGTTACCCTCGACCACTTTACCATCAGCATCTGTTTTTGCAGGGGTAAGCTCAAACGCTAAACCACCTGTTTGTGCCTGTGGTGTGCTCGCCAGAATACGCTTACCCGCGTTTGCACCTATTTTAGGCACAATAAACACACGACCAACCGAATCTGGTTCGGTTGTGGTAAAAGCATCGCGCTCGTTACCTACCATAAAGCCAGTACGGGCGACCGTCGCATTGCGGACGTTGCCGTCTGGTGTTTCAAAGTAACTGCCGTTGAGGAAGAATCCTGGAACTTCTTTGTATCCTGTAAGGGCAGTTGGGTCCGGAACCAACAAGTCTGTTTTCTGTGCATCGGTCAGGTCTAAGGCACCCGCACCACCCATCGTTTTGATAGTGGTAGCGTCTAATGGTACTGCTCCGCTAGGTAGCTTCTGCAACCCTTCTGGGGTAACCATGCGTAAGCCATCGGCTGTACGTTGCACGGTAATGACCTCGGACATGCCGTCCGCTTTTTGATACGTATAGGGCTGTGCCGGTAACACTGCAAACGAGTTGTTAGCCGACCATGCTGCCAAAGCAGAGTTGTTAAATCTGTCACTGTTCACCGTATCGGTAGAAAGACCTTTGTTCAACGCGTCTTGTCTTATTTTTAGGAGGGCGTCTTGGTAATTGTTCTGGTCGGTTTCGCTTTGCTGTATAGCAGTGCTAGCTATCTGGAACTGCTGTTGGTTAAACCGATCGGTCTCGGCCTGCTCTTGCCCAAACGCAAACTCTTTTAACTGCCTCTCTTGCTGTGCTTTCTGGGCTGCTACTTTGCTCAGGTCGGCAGCAAAGTCACCTGCGGGAGTAGTAAGCGCCTGCAAGATAGATCCTGGAGTTTGCGCTATCTGGCTACCGTAACGGGCTAGTGCTAACGCCGCTTGGATGTCTTGGTTCTGTTGGTCGCCTTCGCCAAAAAACTCTTGGGCTTCGGCTGCCAAGGCTTCCTTGCTGCGGGGCTGCTGTATGTACGGCTCTAGCATAGATTGATAAGCCTGATTAATAGTTTCGGCTGATCGTTTTTCAGGCATGTACGGCTTTAAAAACTCGTAGTACTCTTGCCCAAACTGCTGCGCACTGGCAGGGTCAATCATTTTTTGGCTAGGCGGTAGATTGCCTTGCAAATACATGTTAGGCTGCTGAGTCATCGCAGGTAGCCTAGCGTAATCGGCCTGTCCTTGTGGAGTGACTCCAGGCATCATAAAAGGCGTAGGTTGACGCGGGGGTTGCAAAGCATTAAAACCCTGCATGACTCCGGGAATCCCTGCAATCTCACCAAATATGGGACTACCATTAGCTCGCATAACAGGCTGGGCACCTTGGTCCATCATGCTCATGGCTTGCTGTACTTGGTCTGGTTGCGTAGCCGATGGCCCCTGTTGCTGCATCAAACCGGCTAGGCCACCTTCACCTTCTTGTAGGGTATCCATTATCTGGAACGTAGGCTGCAACAAAGCCAACACCGACTCCGGCGTCTTGTTAGCATCAGTATTGCCTACCAAATCAGCTAGCTCGCTGTACCGCTGCTTGATGGGCTTTTGGTCACCCCGCAAAGCATTGATAATACCTTCCACATCCTCGGCTTGGTCTATGGTAGCAAACAAACCATCCATGCTCTCGGCTGCGGCTTGCAAACCGGTAGCGGCGAGCATGTCTTGGTCCTGCGGTGGAGCAGCGGGCATAGGTTCGTCTAGCAAGCCACTTGTTATACCAGTCCCTAACGACGGCTGAGGAGTGACCTGTGGTGAACCAGTGAACATGCCTCGTTCGTATATTGGATTAACCGCCATTAGATATACCCTGCTTTACTTGCTGCTGTACCAAGACCAACCGCCGTGGTTGCCCCACCCACCAATTGTGACCCAAGCGAGGCCTGTGGTGCTGTTGCTGCCGTGATAGTACTCTGGCTGCTAGGCGCACCGCGCAATATGTCACTGTAGAAACCTAACCGTTGGTAAGGCTCGTACACGTCTTGCATTTGGGTTTGGCGTTCGGCATCCAAACGCTGCTGCTCTATTGCTCTTGCATCTGCGCCCAAAGCAGATAGCGTACCGATGTCTCTTCCCATCATGGTCTGGCCTGCTTCTGCTAGGGCACCCTGCTGAGTACCCAACGAGCCTTGCGCTTGGCCTAACGCGCCAATGCCACTGGCAATGCCTTGGCCTATCTGCGCGGCTTGCAAACCAAGGTCGGCACCTGTTCTACCAATGTCAGAGAACTGTCCTGCCAAATTACCTTGTAACTGGGCACCCTGCAACGCTAACTGCCCACCACTTATGCCTAGATTGCCACTAGCTTGCGCTGCTGCCTGCGCCTGCTGCGCTGCCTGCAAGGTCAATCCTGCTTGCTGTGCGGCATTGGCTGCTGCTTGCTGCTCTGCGCTTAATCCTAACTGCGCGGACTGTAGCATGCCCTGCTGCTGTAGGCTGGCTACATCCAAACCTAGGCGGGCTGCCATCTCATTGGTGCTTATACCTAATTGTGCTGCTTGCTGTTGCAATTGACCGAGCAATTGCTGCGCCTGCATTTGGGTACTGGTACCAAGCTCTACACCTTGCAAACCAAGCTGACCACCCGCCTGCGCTGCTTGCAGTGCTGTGCCTGCCCCCGCTTGACCCAACGACCCTGTAAGCTGTGCGGCCTGCTGTGCTCGCGCTTGTTGCTGCTCAAAGGCTTGCTGCGCTGCGGCGGAAGCCTGTCCAAAGCCTTGTGCGCGTAATCCTGCGGCTGTTTGCGCCTGTTGTTGGAGCAAGTTACGTCCGCGCTCGGACTCTACTATACCCTGCCGCGAGCCACCAAACGCACCCGCACCTACGGCTTGTGCGGCCTCGGCACGACCTGCAATGTCACTGGCGCGTTGCATGTCACTCAGTGTTGCGTCTATGACTGCTTGCTCGTAAGGGTTCATGAACGCGGTAACCGAGCTAGGGTCAAATGCACCGGTAGTGCCTTGCAATCCTGCAATACCCTGTTGCGCTGTGCCTAAACCAAACTGTGCTGCGGAGCCTAGCCCACGTTGAGCTTGCATGGCCTGTTCTAACCCTTGGGTAGCTGCCCGTTGACCAATGCCCTGTGCTCCTGCACCCACTAGCCACGCTGCTAAGGCTTGTTGATCTGCAATACCAAGGGCTTGTTGACCGTAACCTCTGGTGGTTCCTGCCAACGCTTGCCCAAGACCACGAGTATCGGTACCTACTTGGCCTGCAATGCCTCGGCCCGCTGTTGTGGCTGCTCCTAGCTGCCCTGCTGCGGTGTCTGCTGCGCCATAGCCACGCTGCATGGCTGCGGCAAGGTCAGCTTGTGATTGTTGTACTGCGGCCTGTGCAGGAGCCTGAGCACCAATCGCGGCTTGCATGGCTGCACTTGTGCCTTGGGTAGCCATGTCTTGGAAGGGGCTATACCCTGTTACAGCCTGCCCACCGACACGCATAGCCGTGTCGTAGACGTTTTGGGCAGAACCTAACGTACCTAAACCTTGTTGGATAGACTGTCCCGCCTGCCCTAACAAAGGAGCAAATGCACCTACGCCGGTCATACCTAACTGTTGGGCTTGCAGTTGGGCAGGTGTCATACCGGCTACTTGGTAAGCGGGCAGACCGCCTTGTGGCTCTACAGAGGTCAGTTTTTGAGCCAAATCCATAAGGCCAAGTTTATAGGCCTCAATGTCCGGAGCTTCGCGGGTTATAATCTCTTGGAATTCTGTAGCCATTAGCTTCTTCCGTTTTCGAGGGTACGCATGAAATCGTACATCTTACGGGCACCGACTTTGCGGTCACCCCTACCTAAGTTTTCTACCGCCCTGCGCGTAACAACAAACTCGCCGTCGCTTAAGAGCGCGGGTATTGAATCACTTGTTCCGGTTCCTGGACCAACTATCTCACCACCTTGGCGATAACCCATCACCGCTTGACTTGCCGGAGCTAAGTAAGGATTAACAAAATTACTCGCCGTGTACACAGGCGGTGCTGCGGACTGGTAAACCCTGCCGGTA
>Ga0115545_1000774_pt1 | contig 17156 bp, 21 predicted proteins | sample COGITO_mtgs_1003_FD_87188 | JGI IMG/M metagenome (GOLD analysis project Ga0115545, IMG submission 87188) | Pelagic marine microbial communities from North Sea - COGITO_mtgs_100330 | ecosystem: Environmental > Aquatic > Marine > Epipelagic | place: Germany:Helgoland, sampling site Kabeltonne...
AAAAGAATTGACCCTCGTTACTTTTTGAACGAGACAACATATAAAGTATTAAACGAAGAGGCACTTACACCTCACCTCTTAGGAAAAGGCAACACCTCGCGCCCTTTAAGCTCATTGCAAAATTATATGCTTGGTGACATAGACTTGGCAGATATGGTCAGGGGCATGCACGATGAAATGCAACATACGTCTGTTGAGATGTCGATAGGCGGCGGCGCCTCGGTACCAGATATAATAAAAGCATATTTGCAAAAAAATCCAGATAGAAAGGTTGTTTTTGACACTCTTCTCCAAGTTGTACAAATATATGATAAAGCCATCGAAGCACAAGCAAATGGTCAAGATGTATCTCAATTTGAAAAACAACTGATGCCGATGATACCAAAACTGAAAAAATTAGGTATTGGAACAGTGAGAAAATCAGACCCAACTATGAAAAAGGGTCACGATCAAGCACGAAGTCAACAGCTTCAAAAGCAAGCTGATGCTCGCCGCGCAGCCAGTGACGACGTATACTAAGCATGAATGGATTAGCAACATAAAAGGAACAACATAGAGAAAATGTGGGATTACATCAAAACAATCTTCTCAAAACCTAAAACTCCGGAACAAGCAGAAGAAGAATATATAAAATCTCTTATAAAAATTGCAAAGAACCCCTCTGCAATAGACAAGGTGGCATCTGTCTTTAAGACAACGATTGAGAAAGCCGCGGTAGAAGTGCTTGACAACGAGCCCCCCGGCGAGCAGACTCTTGGCATGCTAGAAGCCATCCCCTGGTTAGAAATACACACGCCAGAAATATTTTCTAAAAATGACTATTACATGAAGATGGCAATGGAGATCAACTCCCTCTTTTTAGAAGGCAAGAAGATAAGAATTCCAGGGGTCGCGTTTAATAAGTCCGCATGCGGCTGGAGGGACGCAGCAGAAAGATTTGCCCGAGCACACCGCAGGGGCGAGAAAAAACTTCCATCTGAAAAATCTCACAACTATTTACAACACTTGATTAAAGAGGCAAAAAAATGAAAATCACGAAATCACAACTTAAGCAGATCATCAAAGAAGAAATAGAGTCGCTTGAATACAACGCACCCCTAACAGTGTCAGAAGAACTTTCCGCGGAAAACTTTGGCATCGCACTTTCCGCATTCCAGAAATTTTTGGAAGAGCCAGCGGTTATGGCTGCACTTGCTGCCGGCGGCATCGCCGCCGCCGTCGACACCATCAAATCAAAGTTTTCAACCCCACGCTCCACACCCACAGGTCCATCAGAACTTAAAGAAGAAGAAAACAACCCATGGGCAATCTGCACCGCACAAGTAGGCAGAGAAGATGAAGAAAAGTATGAAAAGTGCGTTAAAAGCATTAAGAAGCAGAATAAGGGCAAGTAGTGGTGGCTAAGGCAGAAGCGTTTATTGATGGCTGGCTAGCAAAATTAACCTCACGAAAACTAATGGTATGGGTTACAGCAACAGCGCTTACTTTCTCTGGGCATGTAACTAGCGACGATTGGGTAATCATATCGGCAATCTATATTGGCGGACAGACGATTATCGACGGGATCTCAAGATTGAAGGGATACAATGATTAAGAGGCAGATACTGGAATTCGCCCTCAAGAACTGGAAGGTAATACTAATCGTGTTACTTTTTGCTGTTATGGCAATGAAGAACCAGCGCGACTATGCACTAATGCAAAAGGCGTATGAAACGCAAGTTGACTCCCACAAAGCGCAGATTGAGGGATTAAAAGAGATCCACAAACAAGAGATTCGCGAAAAGCAAAAGTTGATGGAAGAGTATATGGAATCTATCGCTGCGATTGAAGAGGACTATGAAGCCGCCCTTGAGATGATCGAACAGATAAGAGAAGACAAAAAAAGCGAATACAGAAACAAGTTTAACCAGAATAGAGAACAACTAATCATAGATATAGAAAAAAGGTTTGGTATCAAATATGCTCCTTAAACTTCTTTTAATGCTCAGCCTCACGGCGAATGCCACAGAAACAGCCAAGTTTACTATCCTGGAATACAACGCGCCGGCACCGTTTGCTGGTGTTCTCTTTGACGAAAAAGCCATGGCTAAAATATTAGCAGGCTACGACATATACAAGTATTCATGCGACATAAAGACAGAATACCAGTTAAAGATTCAAAAAGAAGAATACGAATTCAAGTTGGAAAACTTGAGAATCGAGCACAAAGCCTTAACAAATGAGTACGATTTGTTTATAATACAAAAAGACATGGAGATACAAGCCCTGTCTAACTCGCTAAAAAAAACTTCTCCGCGACACAAATGGTTGTATTTTGCTGGTGGGATCCTCATTGGTACTGCGGCTTCATACGGCGTATATAAGACATTGAATGACTGAAAAAACTCCAAACGAAATAGCCGCGATCGAGAAAGCAATAAGCGAAAAATATGGCGCCGATGCTGTCACCAACCCAAAGGCTAACTGGGACGAAGATAAAGAGAGGATCTACCTCGAACAGATGAGGGAATTCTACGAGAAGGTGAAAAGGAGCGATGCCTCGCAAGAGAAAATCGATATAAATGGTATAAAGGTAACAAAAAAACTACTTAATAGAGAATCTTTAAAATCCTGTCCCGTCTGCGGAAACTTTCCAAAAATATCTATGGATGATGTCTGTTTGATTAAGTTTGGATGTTGTAACGCTTGTTATGACAACTATGTCTTTGGTAGAGAAGAGCGCTGGAAAAAAGGTTGGAGACCAAATTTAAAATAGGAAGTATAAACCATGGCTACAGTTTACGAAATAGTTCAAGGCTTGTCACAAGCCGCAGCAAATGCATACGACGGAGCACTCACCGAAGATGGTGAGCCTGTCACAGCGGGTCTAGCCCGTGAAGATGGAGATCCGCTTTTGGACAAGCGCGTCCTCGACGGATTTAAGGTGAAATTTTATGGAAACATGATGTGCTTGGCATACCACTCTGAAGTCCAATTAAAAGAAGTGCACGCGAATGGTTTTGAGGCAAAAATAGAACAGACTATCGCCGATATCGCCTCCTTCCTTAAGAAAGAGTACAAAAAGATTCAAGGCGAATCAGTCACCCTTACCGAAGAAGGTGAGATTGATGTCCGAGTCGAGAGCACCTCACAGGTTCGCTCATTTGTCGTTGCTAAAAAACACTACAAAGTTGGTGGTTTAGACGAGGCTATGCAGATTGATGCTGGCTCAAGAGATAGAGTTGACAACGCTTGGCGTTCCTTCATGGACCAAGGCGGTTGGGATGGCAAGCGCCCCCAAAACGATACACGCCCTAAGAACAGCGGAGAGTAAAAATGAAAATCAAATCCGCCGACTTACGTCGAATCATACTCGAAGAATACATCAGTGAAGAGAACATCACAGAAGTAGATCAAGAAGAAATTGAAAAGTTGCTGCAGCAGATACAGGGCGACAAATATCGCTCTCCCGTTCAACGTGATCCAAAAAGATATGCTACGAACGATGGTGAGACTGCTGCCATGGAAAAGCCGCTTAAGGATCCTGCAGATGACGCTGCTGTAATGTCAGGGAATGTATCAGATGTTATTTATGGAATGCTAAAAGATACCTCTCCGGAAGAGGTAGCAAATATTTTTAATGTCGTCTTCGCTCGACTGCAACCTGAGCCAACGGCAGAAGTGCCGCCAGAAACCCTCTATTCGCCCGGTGCAGAGGGTCGCCCACAGGCAGGTTTCCGACTTGAGGAACTCAAAGAGCTTATTAGGGAAGCCTTAGCCGAAGGGCATTATCACGATATGGGTGGTGAAGGGGAGATGTATGATGTGCTCGATCCCCACGGTATTGAAAAGATGTCTGATGTAGAGTTAATTGATATGGCAGAAAAAGATGGAATCGAAGATATCATTGTCATGGATGGTGAAGGTGACCTTGCCAATCGTGAAGAAGTTATAGTAGCACTGAAAAATGTATGAGTTTCAAGTTAGACAAGAAGCAACAAGTTAAAGAAATACTTAAGTGCGGCAAAGATCCCGCCTACTTTCTTACAAATTACGCCCGTATATCTCACCCGATGCACGGGCTAATCCTTTTTGATACATACGACTTCCAGGACACGCTCTTGGAAGACTTCAATGATTATCGTTTTAACGTTATACTTAAGGCGCGCCAACTAGGAATATCGACAATCACCGCTGGTTATATTGCTTGGATGATGCTTTTTCATCGTGATAAGTCAATTCTCGTTATGGCAACCAAGTTCGCCACAGCCGGTAACTTGGTTAAGAAAGTAAAAAGTATCATGAAGAATCTACCCGAGTGGATTCGAATTGCCACCATCTCGGTTGATAACCGCACATCATTTGAGTTGTCTAACGGCTCGTCAATCAAGGCTGCCTCCACATCCGGCGATGCCGGTCGCTCGGAAGCATTGTCGCTTTTGGTACTTGATGAGGCTGCTCACATTGAGGGTCTTGAGGAACTATGGACCGGTCTATATCCCACGCTATCAACTGGTGGTCGATGCATTGCGTTATCTACTCCCAACGGCGTCGGCAACTGGTTTCATAAGACGTGCGTGGATGCGGAATCAAAATCTAATAACTTCCATCTAACCACTCTCCCATGGGATGTTCATCCGGATCGCGATGAAGGGTGGTATAAGAAAGAAACCAGAAACATGTCTAAACGGCAAATAGCACAAGAGTTAGAGTGCAACTTCAATACTTCGGGTGAAACAGTTATCGATCCTGAATGCATGGAATGGCTACATGCAAACATTCGAGAACCAAAACACAGAACCGGATTTGATAGAAATTTTTGGATATGGGAAGAGTTCGATGCGACCTGTAACTATCTGATGGTCGCTGACGTCGCCCGCGGCGATGGTGCTGATTATTCTACGTTTCATATTGTAAAACTTGAAACTTTGGAAATAGTCGGAGAATACCAGGGTAAACCATCCCTAGATATGTACGCTGGAATGCTTAATCAGATAGGAAGAGAATTCGGAAATGCTATGCTCGTTGTTGAAAACAACAATATAGGATTCTCAGTATTAACAAAATTGATGGAGTATGAATATCCCAATGTATATCACTCAATCAAGTCAACGCATGAATACATAGAGCAGCACCAAGCCGAACTAAGGAACTCTGCTGTTCCCGGATTTACCACCTCGATGAAGACAAGACCTCTTATCGTAGCGAAATTAGAAGAGTTTATCAGAAATAAACTAATTACCATATATTCATCCCGAACAATTAATGAGATGAAAACCTTTATTTGGAGGAATGGTAAGCCGCAAGCGATGAAGGGATACCATGATGATTTGATTATGGCTTTAGCAATCGCTTGTTGGGTCAGAGACACGGCAATTCAAACGAGCGCCAGAGAGTTAAACTATCAAAAAGCGTTTGTAGATGCAATAGTTACCAGTAAAACTACGATGAATACACAAATAAATGGACAACAGGGATACAAAAAAGATAATATCTTTGATAAAATGAGTGAAGCAGATAAGCTATACAAACAATATCAATGGATCATAAAGTGAGAAAGTAAATGGCCAGCAAACCAACAAACAACCCAAAAAATCAACAATCAAATTTGTTTAAATCCTTAACAAGATTGTTTTCCGGACCAATCATCAATTATAGGTCGCAATCTGGTCGTCGTATCCGCCGCCAGCACCTCGATAAATTTTCAAGTCGATTTAAATCTGCATCTGGGCAACAGTTCAAGAAGTCGCTTTACAATCCCCTCGACCAAGTTTCGACAAATGCGATACAGAACCAGCGCCGCGCCGAGCGCTACGTAGACTTTGATCAAATGGAATATATGCCAGAGATTGCATCATCGCTAGATATCTACGCTGATGAGATGACCACTTATTCTGATTTGCGACCGATGTTAAACATTAGGTGCCCCAACGAAGAAATAAGGGCAGTCTTAGCAATATTATATGAGAATATTTTGAATGTTCAATACAACCTTTTTGGCTGGTCTCGCACAATGTGCAAGTATGGTGACTTTTTCTTATATCTGGATATCGACGACAAGTATGGCGTTCAGTCCGTGATCGCGTTGCCATCCTCCGAGGTTGAGAGATTAGAGGGGATGGATTCCACGAACCCAAATTACGTCCAGTACCAGTGGAACAGTGCTGGCATGACCTTTGAGAACTGGCAGATTGCCCATTTTCGTGTGCTCGGTAACGATAAGTATGCGCCTTACGGAACATCTATCCTTGAACCGGCACGCCGTATCTGGCGCCAACTGACGCTCATGGAAGATGCCATGATGGCATATCGCGTCGTGCGCTCATCTGAACGCCGCGTTTTTAAGATTGACGTAGGGGCAGTCCCGCCACAAGACGTAGAACAATACATGCAGAAGATCGTGACCCAACTCAAGAGAAACTCAGTAGTTGATGCGGATACCGGTCGAGTAGACTTACGGTACAATCCCATGTCCATAGAAGAAGATTATTTCATTCCAATCCGTGCCGGCTCAGCAACAGACATCCAAACTCTCGCTGGCGCCCAGAATATCACAGCGATTGATGATGTCAAGTATCTTCGTGATAAGTTATTCTCCGCTCTTAAGGTTCCTCAATCTTATCTGACGATGGGAGAAGGAGCAACAGAGGACAAGACTACTCTCGCCCAAAAGGATATCCGGTTCTCAAGAACTATCCAAAGATTGCAGAGAGTTGTAATTTCAGAGTTAGAAAAGATTGGAATTATCCATCTTTATACGTTAGGTTTCCGCGGCGACGATTTGCTCGCATTTAAACTCTCCCTGAACAATCCCTCCAAAATTGCAGAACTTCAAGAGATTGAACATTGGAAATCCAAATTTGATATCGCCGCCTCCGCCACAGAGGGATACTTCTCTCGCCGCTGGGTATCGGATAACATCTTCGGATTAAGTCATGAAGAGTTCGTTCGCAATCAACGTGAAATGTACTACGATCGCAAGCACGATGCATCGCTTCAACAAGTCGCAGAGGCTGCAGCCGGATCAGAAGGCGGTCTAGGCGGCGGCGACATGAGCGGACTTGGCGGAGACCTCGGCGGAGACCTCGAAGGACCAGATTTAGGTCTGGACGCAGAAGAGATGCCAGCCGGTGATGCTGGTGGAGATTCAGGCGCCGAAGAGCCCGCAGGCGATGATTCGCCGCTCTTGGCAGTCCCCCCAGGCAGTCGCGACGCCCCACGACTTACTCCTGGCGCAAAAGGGAAGAAATACTACCCAGTTAAGACCGACAGTCGTCCGAAGGGTGCCCGCACTCGACATTATAAGAGCATGGGAAGTGCGGAGATCTCCCCCAGAACTGTGGTCCCAGGAAGAGATGCACTGAGCGCTCTGGGCAGAGGTGTTGTCGAAACCTCTAGAGCGACAGGCACTTATGAGGATTTAGAGCCTACTTATTCATTAGAAGAACAAAACCAAGAACAACAAATTTTTGAAGTCAATCATTCGATTCGACAACTTGTTGAGGTCTTGGAGCAGAAAAATAATTTATTAACGGAGCAAAAAGATGAAGAATAGACACAATAAGAAGAGGAATACAGCGTTCATTTTCGAATCGTTGATGAGAGAGGCAGCCGCCGCGATCATCAAGGCAGATGAAGACAGAAAGAACACTGTTCTTAAGATTGTAAAAAAGCATTTTAAACCAGACACAGGTCTCAAGAAACACTTGGAATGCTATAAATCTCTTTATGAAAATCAGGATATCTCAATCGAACTGAGTGAAAAAATTCTAAAGGAAGCCAAGATGGCTTCGCGCCTAATAGACCCACATGGTCTTTTTAAGCAACAGACTGAACTTATCAACGATATAAATAAAGATTTATCTCCATCTTTCTTTAACAACTTCGTTCCCAACTATAAGACGCTCGCGAGCATTGATCAAATTTTCTCGGACAAGCTTACTCCAAAATCACGTGTCATGCTTGAAACCGCACTGGTCGAGGATATGACCCGACCTGCTCCGAAAGATGATACAGATAGCGTAGACTCAATTGTTCTCAGAACATTCACAGATAAGTTCAATGAGAAATATGCAACCACCCTCTCCGAGGAGCAGAAGCACTTGCTTTCTTATTATATAACATCATTTGCAGATAACTCGGTAGAGTTAAAAATGTTTTTGAATGAAGAGTTAGCACGTCTAAAGAGCACACTTACTGTCGCATCAAGTGAAGAAGTCTTTAAAGAAGACTCGGACATGAAACAGAAGGCTACTAAGATAATCGAAAAACTCGATAAATTTAGGCAGACCGAGATAGATGAAGAAGTCCTCTTGACTGTGCTGAAAACCCAAGAACTAGTAAAGGAATTGACCAATGGCAGTAATAATTAAAGTTGGCAAAGAAGCCAATGCAAAGAAAGTAAGACTTGAATTAGATCTGCGCAAGTCCATGAGTGGTGATCTCATGATCTTTGATCATGGGGATATCGATATTGTTCTTTCGCCAACAAACAACAAGATAGTAGTTTTTCCAAAAGAAACGATGACAGATTTAGTTTATGGAGCCCAAAATAGATTATTTGCCCACTTACGTAAGAAAGGTCTCGTAATTCCCGAGAGTATCCAGTCTGGCGCCTTCTACGGCTCACTTGAGGGTACACTAGAGGAGTCAACCATAGAAGAGGCTAGTTCGGCAAAGATGGCTCTTATTAACATTTCAAATTTTATTGAGGAAGAGCGCCCGTACTTTGAACAGACTGAGGCGATCATTTCAATGTCAGACGACGAGTTACTGCGCCCGGATAAGGCAGACTCAACTGAACTTGGTGAAGTACCCCAAGAAGTGGAGCAAGGCTCTATCCGGACCGGGGTTGTCCGTGATCCCTATTCGATTGGGTACATGTACACGGTTTAAAATGGAAATACTTACATTTATATTGTGTGCATATGGGCTAACCCAGGGTGTTGTTTACGGCAAACTTTTTGATCGGATTAGACCGACAGGAGGCAAGCTCGGACAACTTTTTCGATGCCCGATGTGTATGGGATTTCACGTAGGCTGGTTTTTAATGCTACTTTCTCCCTTTACAGAACTATTTAGTTTTGACGTTTCGGTCGCTAATTTCTTTCTTCTCGGATGGTTATCGTCAGGAACATCTTACGTTTTAAATATGGTCTTTGGAGACCACGGAGTTAAACATGAACACAAACATTTGGATCCAAAAATGGATGCTACAACCAGTAAGACACTGCTGTAAGGGGAGTTAGTTGTGGGTAAAAAGTTATTAAGAGAATATTTTGCATTGTGCGACGGAGGAATTTGTCAAGATCTTCTAACTGAAGATGAAAAGCGTTACGTTGCAGGCGGCGGAATGATATTATCAGGAATCATGCAGATGACTGAAACACAAAATGGAAACGGTAGAGTATACCCACACAACGTCATGACCCGCGAGGTTAAGAACTATCAAAAGTTAATTAAAGAAAACCGCGCTCTAGGCGAACTTGACCACCCAGACGATTCTGTAATCAATCTAAAGAATGTTTCCCATTCTGTTACAGACATGTGGATGGAAGGAAAGAATGTCATGGGCAAGATCAAGGTTCTCGACACCCCATCTGGAAAGATTTTGCAAGAGCTGATTAATGGCGGTGTGACTGTGGGTGTGTCCTCCCGCGGGATGGGTTCAGTATCTGAGTCTAACGGTCAGACAATCGTCGAAGACGATTTTCAGTTAATATGCTTTGACATGGTTTCAGAGCCTTCGACCCCTGGCGCCTTTATGATGAGAGAAGCGAAAGAACTAAATGAATCTGGAGCCTTCGCAAAGGCTGATCGGATCAATCGTCTATTAAACGAGGTTCTCCATGAAGAAAAGTGAATTGAAGAGAGTGATCAAACCGCTCGTTAAAGAATGTATCCAGGAGGTTCTCCTAGAAGAGGGGCTCCTGTCTAACGTCGTTTCCGAAGTTGTCAAAGGCATGGGGGCACAGCAGATAGTTGAAAGCCCAAAACCTCAATCTAAACGTATTGTTAAAGAAAATAAATCACTCGATGAACAACGCCGCAAGATGATGGATGCGGTCAACTCCAGCGCATACAACGGTGTGGATCTTTTTGAAGGAACTGATCCGTTAACAGCGCGAGAGCCAAAGCCAGGAAGTATTGACTTAGGAGATCCGCGCGACCCCGGCGTAGATATCAGCAGTATTATGGGCAATTCATCTGAAATTTGGAAAGCAATGAAATAGGAATAAAAATGAAAAAAGCATCACAAGTTGTAGTTAAGCCGCGGCACCCCCGGGAAAGCCCGGAAAAAATGATTAGAAGATTTTTAAAAAAGGTTAAAAAAGAAAGAATAGTAGAAGAAGTGCGAGAGCGCAAGCACTATAAAAAGCCCTCAGTTAAGAAGAAGGAAAAGCGAGAGAGAGCCCAGCGTGCTCGCTATCGGGAAGAACAAAAACGCAAGCGCGCACAACAAAGGCGCACTAGAAAAAATTAATGACTATTTATAGTATAAATCAAAATTTTGAAGGAGTTTTATAATGGGAAGTTGGAATTTAGAACCAGGGTTGAACAATGTTGGATCCTATCAAGTCAGTGGTCAGCCCTATGCAAGTGGTAGCATCAACTGCCGTATAGACGCGCGTCCGCTTACCGATTGCACCGTAACGTTTCCATATGTTACTCGATGGTTTAAGGTCATCAACAACGATCCCGCAAACCCTTGCACGGTGGGCTTTTCAGTAACAGGACTCACAGGATCGTTTAACTACTTCACAGTGGGCAAGGCATCTGTTGCTGATGTACCCTCGGATTCCGGAATCCTGGAATTAAAAGTTGGAGCCGTTATAGTGTCGGGCTCAACTAACGTTGATATTATCGCTGGCATGACTGGCATTCCCGCAGTCCGCGTACGTACAGGGACACCACCGGGAGCCGGTCCTAACTGGTCAGGTTCTGCAGGAGTAGGGTAATCTATGGCTAACTTTGGTTGGGCATATGTCAACTGCTCAGGCTCCGGCGGTGGTGGCGGCAGTGGTTCCGCGGAAGGACCTCCGTATTCGCTACAATTTGTAACGGAGTCTGGCGGAGCCACAACTGGTTCAGCCTTCCTCACTTATTATACGGCGTCCTACGAGGGGGTGCCATCGACCCTGATTCTGTCGGGAAACATGATCATTACTGGCACCTTGAGTGCGAGCGTGTACAACTACGAAGACATCGCCATCATTGATGCAACCGGATCGACTTTCTTTGGGAACACTATTGATGACATACACTCGCGAACAGGCAGTCTAGAGATATGGTCCGGGACAACCCCCATTCTAACAGCAAGTTCATATAGCCAACAAACTTTTGTAAAAGGATTCGGAGCAAACTACACCGATGTTACGAGTAGCCACCACACCGCATCCACGAGCGAACACATATTAGGCATCACTGCTACTATAGCCGCCCCATCTAATATATACGTAACCATCCCCAACCCCGGCGATTTTTCCGCCGGCGCTATATTAGTAATTAAGGACGAGGTTACAACCCCGAGAGGCTTATCCAACATCACATTGACACGCTCTGTTGCTGATACCTATACAATCGACGGCGATCCACTTTATGTCTTAACTGGAACAATGCCTGCAATTAGCATATATTCCAACGGTAGTAACTGGTTTGTCTTCTAGTTAAGAAAGGAGACACGTAGATGGCATACAATAATTTATCAGGGAGTGTTCTTACACCTAACACTCTGATGCCGCGCCAACTGCATGATGGCTCAATGCAGATACCAATTGTATCGGGAAACTTGAGCACGTCTGACGGCGCTGAAATAATAAACATACCTCGCGTATCTAATGCTATAAACAATTCTATATTGACAAATGTTGGTGGTGATGCCAATACATTCACTTGCGAGGGTAATTTAACATTTGATGGCTCCTCTCTTGATGTTGTGGGAGATATAGAAGTCTCCAATGGCGCAATTTTAAACGGTCCAATAAGTATATCAAGCAGTCTTGTGGCGATAACAGGCTCTATAGTTCCATCGGGAAGTAACACACACTCTTTGGGAACAGCAGAAAATCGTTGGAAAGAGTTGTTTGTTGGCTCTGGTTCGATTCACATTGGCTCAAATGGCGCTAGTATATCATCCAATACATTCAGTGAACAAATAGAATTCAATTGCGCACTCAGCGCCAGTTTAAATATATCTGCTTCTTCTTTCTATGGTGATGGCAGTAACCTCGTTAATGTAAAAGCAGATAATGTCGTTGCGGAAGGACCTGTATATTCAGTCCAATTTCACGATTCTGCTGATGGCGATCTTACGGGATCTAGTAATTTGCTTTTTCAAAATAACGTCCTCTCCATTGGCGGTGGTTTAACATTAAGTAGAAGATATACAGATGTGTCAATCACTGCTTCCGTAACCGACTACTATATTGGGATCGGGACGACTAATAACCCGGTCGCCTTAACCTTGCCAAGCGCCACTCTTCTTGGTAACGGTCAGACATATGTTGTAAAAGACGAGGGCGGAGCCTCTAACATAAACAATATAACTATTCTAGCATCTGGTGAAGAAACAATTGACAACCAAAATTCGATAGTTTTGGAGTCGCCTTACGCATCGATCCAGCTTTATTGTAACGGCTCAAACAAATTCTTCATCTGCTAAAAAAATAGTGCTACCATGGTACTACTTATAACCGAGCAACAGTATTGCGTCCTCTTGTTGGGACGCTTTTTCATATGCTCGTAACAACATTTATTGGAGGATATATAAATGGCTTACAAATTTCAATTAGGCGACGCTATCATGAGCGGCGCACTCAAACAAGAAGGTGATTTAGATCTCTTAGACAACGGTGCCCTTAAGGTCAACGGTGTTCAGGTTATCTCTAACCTTCGCGTTGTTTCTGGCTCAAAACTTGACGGTCAGATTCAAAACCCAGCAACTGCTCTCGAGCTTGCTGATACAGACGATGTGGCTGAAGGTGCTAGCAACCTTTACTACACCGACGCCCGCGCACGTGCTTCTGTGTCCGTTTCGGACCTTGGCGGTGACGGTTCCCTGTCATACAACTCTAGCACTGGTGTGATTTCTTACACCGGTCCTTCTGCTGCAGAAGTTCGCGCTCACTTGAGCGCTGGCGAGATGCTTGACTACGCTGGTGGCGAGTTTTCTATCAACGCTGCTGCCTTCTCTGCTTCCGCAGACGTCCGTTGGGACGCTAAAATGGCTGCTGCCGACACAGGTGATTTGGCTGAAGGTTCTAACCTTTACTTCACCGATGCTCGCGCCCGTAGTGCTATCAGTGTTACTGACGCTGGTGGTGACGGTTCTTTAGCATACGACAACAGCACTGGTGTTATCACATACACCGGACCTTCCGCTGCTGAAGTTCGCGCTCACTTGTCCGCAGGTGAGATGATTGACTTCGCTGGTGGTGAGTTCTCCATCAACGCTGCAACATTCTCGGCTTCTGCTGATGTTCGTTGGGACGCTAAGATGGCTGCTGCCGACACAGGTGATTTGGCTGAAGGTTCTAACCTTTACTGGACTACCGCACGCGGCGAGTCAATGTTTGACACCCGTCTTGCCACTAAGGACACGGACGATCTGGCTGAAGGTTCTAACCTTTACTTCACAGACGCTCGTGCTCGCGCTGCTATCTCCGTCGTAGACGCAGGTGGTGACGGCTCCATGGCATACGACAACAGCACTGGTGTACTCACATACACTGGTCCTTCTGCTGCAGAAGTTCGCGCTCACATGAGCGGTGGTGAGATGATTGATTTCGCTTCTGGCGTAATCAGCATTAACGCTGCTGAGTTCTCTGCTTCCGCAGACGTCCGCTGGGACGCCAAAATGGCTGCTGCCGATACTGGTGACCTCGCTGAAGGTTCTAACCTTTACTTCACCGATGCTCGCGCTCGCGCTGCTATCTCCGTCGTAGACGCAGGTGGTGACGGTTCTTTAGCATACAACAACAGCACAGGCGTTATTACCTTCACAGGTCCTTCCGCTGCTGAAGTCCGCGCTCACATGAGCGGTGGTGAGATGATTGACTTCACTTCTGGTGTAATCAGTATCGTTCCATCCCTGTTCTCTGGTTCGGCTGTAGACGTTGTTGCTGATGCAAGCGCGGCTGGTGCTGTTCGCAGCCACTTGGCTGTTGCCGATACCGATGGTATTGACATGTCTTACAACTCCGGTACAGGCGTCTTCTCTGCAGACTTGCTTGCCGATTCTCGTTCATTCGCTATTAGCGGTGGTAACGGTCTTGAGCTTGCTTCTGGTGTCGCTGGCGCTGGTCTTACACTCTCAGCAGGTGTGCTTTCTATTGATGGCGCAGTTGTTAACGGTGTGGGTGATGCTGCTGCAACTCTTGTAGAAGGCTTCAACCACGGTACTGCAGATCTTACTGCAGACCGTAAGTGGACACTTCCGGCTTCTCCTGTCGCTGGTGATATCGTTCACGTCAAGGCTCCGCTCCTTGCCGGCAACGTGTTGACCGTAGAGGTTAACAACACTGGTACTCAGAACATTGATGGTGGTATATCTATCATCCTTGAATCTGATAGTGGTGCTGTTTCCCTTATGGCAGTCAGTGCAACTGAATGGAGAATCTTCTAATCTAGATTTATTCTTAGAATAGAATTGTTTCCTGGATGCCTCCCTTGTGGGGGCATCCTTTTTTTGTACTACTTATAGTGCGATGAAAACTCTTGATTTACACGGCGCTTCCCACTTGGAAGCATATGAACTTGTAGAAGAGTTCGTTTTGTTAAATGAGACCCCGCTTAAAATAATAACCGGTCAATCAACCAAGATGAGAACCATAGTAAGAGAAATAACCGAGAAGCACCAGATGTATTGTTTCCCTGAATACTTCAGCAACTTTGGGGCATACATAATTCAAGACAAAACAAAAATTTAACCTATTTATTATAGACGAGGATAAAATATGGCTTATAATGTTGTGAAAGGTTCAGTTGAGGGTTCAGTTGACCAGCACGCAGATCAAGAAATTGACGGTATTAAGATATTCAAGAATACGATTAGCGCTAGCGTATTCTATGATACAGACGCACAAAGTCCGTGCGCTACAATGAAAGACGTGGCAATAAAAAAGATTGTTGGTAAAAGCACAGGCGCCCTAATAACTTATGCGAAAGATGGTATAGCCACCACTAGCGATAATCTTACATTTGATGGCGCTACTCTTAGTGCAAAAAACGTCTCTGCTGGCACTTTTGAAGGCAACGCCGCAGGACTCACAGGAATTCCTTCTGACCGGTTTTCTGAAAAGATCTCAGGCGAGCAACTGCAGGTCGGCGCCGGTCTTCACTCTGTGGGCGGAAAACTACAAGTAGACACTCACAGCGGTCTCTCTGTCGACTCCGACGGTATCAGTATTTCTTTGTCGGCATTGGGCGGACTGAGTATCCAAAATTCAAAACTTGTCGTTGACCCCGGCAAGACGGAATCCATCACAGCACAAGGTCAAAATTTGAGCGACAAAGACTTGATTATGGTTTCGGATATATCCCACAATAAACTCCGACACACCTCTCTTGGGAATCTCTATTCAAATTACATTAAGGACAAGATACCACACGCCGCCGGTTCAACCAACGACATTCAGATTAAAGGAAAGTCAGGCTTCTCATCAACTCCCAAGTTTGCCTACGACATGTCCACCCACACATTAAAGGTGGAAGGAAAGATATTAGCCACTACGCTAAAGATTGATGGGGATATGCAATGTGATGGCGCCGTGATAAACAATATAAAAACAATAACGTCTCGGATATACGAAGTGCAAGCATCTGATTACGCATTGCTGTGTGACACGGAAAGTTGCCCCATAACTGTTATGCTGCCGCCCGCTTGCAATCATGCTGGAAGGCTCCTGTCATTTAAGAGTATCGGAAACTCAGGAAACAAAAAAAACCAGTATCCCGTACTTTTGAAAACAACCGAGGGTAGGATAGATACCGAATCCGAGATTATGATAAAAACTAAACACTCCCTGCGCACAATCCAATCTGATGGTAAAAATTGGTGGATCGTGGGCGCCCAAGGAAATTAATAGAACCTCTATTACTAAGACCACTATAACAAAGGATATAACTAATGGCATATAACAATCAGAAAGGTAGTCAGCACACTGGCGACATTCAATACGAGGGGGATCCTAACGACGTCCAGATCGATTTCGAAAATGATCAGATTATTTTAAAAACCGGCGGCGCCCCCCGTGTCTCTGTTATCAATACGGAGATGTCTGCATCTGGCATTTTTCGAAATGTCGGCTCGATATCTGGTTCTGGTGACGTTGCAGTATCTGGCGCCATCCACGCGGCAAACTTCTACGGCGATGGCTCAGGGTTAACTAGCATCGCCGCAGGCACCGATACTCAGATCCAGTTCAATGATGGTGGCTCTGCCTTCGGTGCTTCCGCCAATCTTACATGGGATGATACAAACTTTCAAGTTGTTGGTAATATATCTGGCTCTGGTACGGTAGAAATCGGAGATAATTTAACTGGCTCCAACATCGTCCCGAACACCACTCTAACTCACGATCTTGGGTCTACAGATTTAGAATGGAGCAGATTATATGTCGAAGAGGTAATTGGTGATATTGAGGGCGCTATTCGTTTTGATGCTGTTAACGATGAAGGCGATGCAATATCGAAAGGTCAAGTAGTTTATATTAAAGGTGTATCAGGGCAAACACCAACTATAGCCCTTGCAGCAGCCGATGACGCTAACAAGATGCCTGCTTTTGGTCTTGCCGGCTCTAATGCTGCTAATGGTGCAAGCGTGCAAGTTGTTACTTTTGGCTCACTTCAAAATTTAAATCTTTCTTCGCTATTCCCGGATGAAACATTTGCTGAAGGAGATCCTGTGTTCGTTCAAACAGGTTCAGGTGGTGTTTCTGGATCCTTGACTGCAGTCCGCCCGCTCGGCGCCGCAAATCTAATACAAAACGTGGGTCAGGTTGTTCGCAATGGCGGCGGTGGAGATAATCAAATTAAAGTCGGTGGTGCCGGTAGATCAAACGCGACACCAAACTTGGATAAAGGTTACTTGTTTGTTGGCGATGACACGAACTGCTCTACACCAGACAATACGGTATTTATTTCCTCATCTGCTAGTAGGGTTGGCATTAATACGACCA
>Ga0115545_1000777_pt1 | contig 17145 bp, 19 predicted proteins | sample COGITO_mtgs_1003_FD_87188 | JGI IMG/M metagenome (GOLD analysis project Ga0115545, IMG submission 87188) | Pelagic marine microbial communities from North Sea - COGITO_mtgs_100330 | ecosystem: Environmental > Aquatic > Marine > Epipelagic | place: Germany:Helgoland, sampling site Kabeltonne...
AAAACTATACCATCAGATCCTGCAAAAAAAGCAAGTATATATTTAATAAAATGTTGTTCATTTTCACTTAAACTTACCCAATCGTCCATATCTTTTGAAAAATCAATTTCTTCTGCTGTCCAGTTAGACATTTGTGCTTTTTTGTACATCGTCCAAAGATTTTCATGTTCTATAGGAAAAACAGTAAACCTATCCAAAGTTGGTAATAGCATTGGTTCGGCGTTTTCTAAATAATCCTGAAATTCAAAATAAGTTCCGATTAATTCATCATTCAATAAAATTTGTGGGTAAACCGAAGCTCGATCACCGCATCTTTTTTTTAGTTCATTTTTATCGACCATAATTTTTCTATTTTCTAATTTATACTCCTTACATAAATCAACCGCCATATCACAGTATTGACAACCTTCTTTTGATAAAATTTCTACTCCCATGTGTGCTAATATCTATAAATATTTTTGTATGAAAACTTTAATAATGATTAATATTTCAGAAATCCAGCCTGGTGAACTTGTAAAAGTTCTAGTGAACTTAGAAGATGATATAGAAGATGAAATGTATGCCAAAGTGAAGGAAAATAATAAAGATTACCTCGTCGTTTATTATTATTTAGAAACTTCAATGACTTATAAAAGTGCGCCACTTTATGAACTTGATGAGAATGATGAACTTGTACAGGAAGAAAACATATCAGAACATCATGAATCACAAGAATATTTTTATAATGTTAAGAATAATTTATATGCTATGATAGATGAAATAGATTCAGATGACGATAGTGAAATAATAGATGAATCTGATGACGATGGTTCTGATTTAGATGGATTTATAGTACCAGATAGTGAATGTATAGGTATGATATCAATACCAGAAAATTATAGACAAATAAATAAAGATTGGAAAGACTGGGAACCTAGGAGCCCTGGTTCTATTAGATATAAAAAAATGGTCGATGATATAGAAAAATTTGCAAAAATACAAGAGGATGAATTAAATTTTTAACCTAAGTGCGAATAATTTTTTATTAAAATTTAACTATTGAATGTATATATGGAAGAACTGGCTGCTATATGGTCCGATGTGGACAAATTACTAAAAAAACCGATATTAATAAAGCCAGTAAATAAAAATTTATGTAAAAATTGTAATGTTATTAAGATTTTTACTCGAGAAGGTATACCTACATGTCCTTCATGTGGTTTAGTAGATTTACAATATATAGATGAAACTCCAGAATGGAGGAGTGGTATATCTGATGATGGTAAAGTTACAGATAATTCAAGATGTGGTAATCCGAATTCTAATCCAGAATTATTTTCAGAATCTTGGGGTAAAGGTTGTATTATATCAACTAGGAACACGTCTAGTTATAAAGATAAACGAATGGCTAAAATAAATTTTCACCAATCCATGAATCATAAAGATAGATCTTTATTTCATGCTTATAAAGATATTGATGAAGCATGTTTATTATTACCAGAATGTGTCCTTAAGGATGCAAAAATGATGTATAAAAAATTCAACGATAAAAAATTAACACGTGGAGCTGTTAGAACTGGTATAAAAGCAAATTGTGTATTATTTTCGTGTCGAATGTCAAAGATACCACGTACAACAAAGGAAATAGCTGACATGTTTTCTATTCAATCAAAGGATATAAGTAGAACATCTCAAATGTTTAAAACTGTAATGTTGGGTAAAACAACAAATTCTTATACAACTTTACCACATGATGTTATGCAAAGATTGTTAAATGCATACGATGTTTCTCGTGAAGAGAGATTAAAGTGTAATAATATGTGTTCTAACTTGGAGTCTTGTTCAGATTTAATGAGTAAAACACCAAATAGTGTTGCATCTGTTATTATATACATGGTGTTGAAAAGTCGTGTTAGTAAAAATGATATTTGTGAAAAATGTTCTATTTCTATACCTACTATTAATAAAATTGAAAATATAATAAAAAAATACTTAGAGGATAAAAACAATTAAAGGGTAATGGAACGTAAATTCAGAAAAAAACTTTTCATTAGTACACCCTGTTATGGTGGTTTATGTTTGGAAAAATACATGATAGGTATTATTCAATTACAACTTGAACTTATTAGGGAAAATATTCATTTAATGTTAGATACAACAGAAAATGAAAGTTTGGTTCATAGAGCAAGAAATGTTGCCGTTGGTAGATTTATGCAGAAAACAGATTGTGAATATTTTATGTTTATCGATGCGGATGTGGATTTTGACCCAAAATCTGTTGTACGCCTTTTAGATTCTGGACATGATATTTCTGTAGCTGTTTATCCTAAAAAGGTTGTCATGTGGGATCAAGCTGAAAAAGCTGTCAAAGAAGGTGATGAAAGAGATTTATCTCTAGTTTCGTCAAGTTTGGTCGTAAATATAGGTGCTACAAAAAGAAGTGTAGAAAATGGTTTCGTTGAGGTTTTAGATGGACCTACAGGTTTCATGGTAATAACAAGAAAAGCCCTTGAAAAAATGCACGAACATTACAAGGATTTAGATTGTAAGAATGATCATCAAAATAGAGATTTTGATGATTATTGTGCTGTATTTGATTGTATGATAGATCCAGATAATAGAAGATATCTTTCGGAAGATTACGCATTTTGTAGAAGATGGCAATCAATAGGCGGTAAAATATTTGCAGATGTTCATACTACTTTGGGACACGTTGGTAATTTACCATTTTATGGGTGTTTAGATGAAAGGCTTAAGGCTTAGATTGTAATATATAATATTATGAAGTTTTCTACAATTTTAGTTACTCGAAGTAAATCATGTCACGTTAAAACTTTACATAATATTCTTAGATTCAACATCATGTGTTTAAATAAGGGTGGTGTAGAAAATGAAGTTTCATTTGTTAATGATGATCCCTATGATAAATGTGAAATGATTCAATCAAAAATGAAAACACACGATCGTATACTTTTTATAGATTTTGGTGTACAAATGGATGATTCTAGTTTGGAAAAATGCTTTGATGATTACGAAGGTTTAGGTTGTTTAGTTTTTCCAGCTGTTAAGGAAGGTGTCGATTGGAACTTATTTAAAAGTAAAATTAAACAGGGTTCAAATGAACCTGTTAACCAAATGGGTTTACATTTTGATACAGAAGTTTTGAATAAAATTTCACCGGATATATATAACGTAAAAAATACAAGTTCTAGATGTTGGATTATTATGTGTAAAAACGTCACTAAACATATAAAAGATAGAAAATATGGCGTTTATAAAGTTTTCCCCCGTATGGAAATAATGTTTAAAAAATTTCAAGAAGCTGGTGTTAAAATTCATGCGTATACTAAAGCTAAGTTGGTCATGACATATAGTCATGAATGTATAAGTAATATTTTGGGAGCATCTGGTGTTAAATCAAATTAAAGAATATATTAAATAATATAATAACATGTCACGAGTTTTTGTAAAGAAGGATGATCCTCTTTACAAATACGCGATTAACTTCATGGAAAAATCATGGGGTACAAAGGGGATATTTCCCGGTTGTCAACCCATTTCCATAGAAAGGAAACATTTTGATGTATTATCAAAAAATGATTACGTCGTATGTGAAAAAACAGATGGTGTTCGATATATGATGATGGCTTTATATTATGATGATCAAAAAGTTTGTTTATTCGTAAACAGAGCCCTTGAAATGTTTAAAGTTTCTTTGAATTTTAGAATGAATATATTTAAGGGTACTATACTTGAGGGTGAATTATATGAAAATATGTTTATGGTGTACGATTGTTTAATGACATGTGGTGAAGTTGTTGGTAATAAAGATTTTTTTGAACGTTTGGAAAATTGTAAAAAAACGGTAAAAAAAGCGATGATATTAAACACCGATACAATTTCTTTGAAAGTTAAAAATTTTCATTTACATAAAGAGTTTCGAGAGTTTATGGATAATTATCTACCAAATGTAAAACAGGAAATTGATGGTCTTATTTTTACACCCGTAAATGAACCTATTCGTATAGGTACACATGAAACCATGTTTAAATGGAAACCGAGAAATAAAAATACAATCGATTTCCTTGTAAAAAAGGGCCCTACCGCCGAAACACCTGGATGTGTACCTGGTCAATATGTATGGAGATTGTACATTCAAGATAGAGGAAAACATATATTTGAATCGTCTATACCTATGGATAAAATGAAAAATTATAAATGGTTACGCCAAGGTGATATTATTGAGTGTATGTATGTGACATGGGAAAATGGACCGATTTGGTGGAAACCACTTAAGAAAAGAACTGATAAAACGTTTCCTAATAGTAGGAGAACGTTTTATAGAACACTCGTAAACATAAAAGAAGATATTAATATGAAAGAGTTTTTAGATTGTATACCATAATAAAATGATTATCTTCTTTAGGAAACTGTTTTAATTTACCTAAAGTATCATCATCTTGTATTATCCAATCATCACCTAGTTTTGTTATAGACATGTAATGACCACCATATTGTATACCCTTATGAATTATAGTAGATCTTAACTCGTAAACATTATTTTTTATTTTTAATTGTTCTTCAATTTTTACGTAACTTTTTTTATCAAAAGAAATGAAAAGTATTTTTGGATACTCCGAAAATAAAGTTCGTGTTGTAGCCACGTTATGTTTTTTACCATTATTATCAACGTAATCCTCTAGTATGTTCCATTTATGACTTTCTTGTATCATTATATTTAAATCTTTAACATTTTGTTTTACGTTTAATATATGAATACAAAAAGGTATTTTTATTGTATTTTTACCTACTGGTGATATAGTTATTTGTGTAATTTCTCCATATACAAGTTCTTTGATATAAGTGTAACTTTTTTCGAGTATATCTATTATACAAAAGAGTGCATCTTGAGAATCATGTGGGTGACCAATAACGAATCTTGGAAAAATTTTAACAAATTCTTGTAATACAGGACCTATAGTGAAAGATTTCGATTCCTGTGTTTTGAAATATATATGAACGAGTTGTTCATATGCACTTGTAAATTTACAATCACCTGTGTATTTTTTATCCAATATATGAGAGGATATTTCGTGTATATGTAATATGGTTTGTATAGCAGAATTGAAGTAACATGTATTTCCTAAATTTGTAAATCCGTGCATCTAAAAAAGATCAATAAAAAAGGCTTAAGAAGAAGACGCGAATATAAAAAGTAAATAAAATAAAATGGACGTTCGTAAATTGTGTGATGAAATCAAACCCACTCTAGATAAGTATAAGGATGAAGAGTATATAGAATTAGAATTCCGTTTAGGTAAATTCAATTCTTCATTTTTTGATACAAATATTGGAAAAGAAAATTTTTATAAATGTTTAGATGGTTTACAAAAGTATAATGGTTGGGAGAAAGTTGTTCAAAGTAAAACTGAAGTGTATTACCGTGAAGATGACAATAAAAGGTTAACTGTAGATGAAATAACAGGAGATGATACTCTTATAATAAAGGATAGAGTATATACACAAGATTTTAAACATTTACAAAATGTACCTTACGATATAAGATTGGGTGTATCCAAAGAAATACCAGCTGAAGAAGATGATAATAACGAATGGAATAAGAAAAAGAATAAAAATAGAATGTCATTCATTCGAAAAAATTTATCTATAGATATGACCATTTGTGATGGTGAAGTTGAGGATATGGATGCAGAAGATTCAAAAGTTTATCAAGTGGAATTTGAAATAATTGATCCTAAAAAAGTGGAAGATATAGATACACTTTTTAAAATTATTCATAAGATTAATGATTTTTTTAATATGAGTAATTATATATGTTAGTGTGGTTAGTAATTGCATGTATAGTATTTTTCATAATGTATTATGGTAATGATATACGTTACGAAAATGTACATGTATTGGGTTACAATTCTAAATTTTTTTACATGTCTCATGGTGAATCTACAAAAATATTTGAAAAAATGAAAAAAAATAACTTATCCGAAGAATCAATAAAGGAATTTGTTATGATGGAAGACAGGTTTTTAAATCTCGAAAGAAAATCAGTTTGCTCAAGAACATCGAGAAAATTAGAAGCTTTTGCACTTTCAGATGAAATAAAAAATCAATTTTTAGGGTATGATTTTTCATATCACGTGAAACATCTTAAACAGATATCCGAACCAGATAAAATTATAAATCGAAGTATAATATGTTCATTAAATAGTAAATAATACGTCTATGTTTAGGTAAATGTATTTTATTATAATTATCGTATACATGTATAATTAATTCCGAATCGTCTATGTATGTATTTTTAAAGTATTCTTTTAGATCACATTCATTATAGTGAAAATCATCCGTATAATAAAATGCAATTTCTAAATTAGACATTTTTAAATTATTAATTTTATTGTCTTCTGTCTTTTCTCTACCACATTTAATATAATCACATATAGTATAAAATATTAAATCTATAACACCTGAATTAATATCAGTTTTAAATTTTTCATAATTATCTATTATATTACGCCCTTTATTTTTATTAACACGAAATAAAAATAAATCGCGTGGATTTTCCATTTTCTATTTATTTACTTATACTTACTTTTGTTGTTTTCTCTTTAATGCTTTTTTTTGTTCTTTCTCAAAGTTATTAAATAAATTGTTAAGTGTTACTTTATTTCTTTTTGAACTCGAGTTAGAGTTAGAGTTAGAGTTCGAGTTCGAGTTCGAGACGGAGTTAAAATTCAAACGTTTGACAACACCATTATTTTTACGTGGCGTTATTTTCTTAATTGGTGGTCTTTTGATAACACGTTGAACTGTTTTTGTTTTTGTTTTTGGTTTTGGTTTTGGTTTTGGTTTTGGTTTTGGTTTTGGTACTGGTTTTTGTTGTTTTGGTCTAGGTGGTGAAGGTCTTTTCATGTTTAATGGTAGAGGTTCTTCACTTCTAAGTTCTCTAATCATTTGAATGTAACTTATAACTTGGTTGCTTTTAAGTGAAGGAGTTTTTGGTAAAGACATAACATGTCTAACGACATTTTTTACGACATTTTTACCAAATTTACCGTAAATCTTATTAGCTTCTTTTTCGATTAAAATTTTCTTAAAAACCTGTTTTTTATCTAATTTCCAATCCTTTACCATATCCTTTTTTACTTCATTTGCTACCATTTTTTTTAGTACACCATCTCGTGTTACAAATTTTTTATTATTTTCGAGTTTAGTTAGTTTATTTTTAACTTCACGAACATTTTTATTTATATTCATAACGTTTCCGTATTTTTTCATCCAAAGTTTACCGTAAAGTTTAATTAAATCATTTTTAATACTCGCTTCGTTAAGTTTACGTCTTCTATTTATAGGTAAACGTTTTTCTTTTATTTCTTTATTTTTCAATACTTTTTCCATTTCATTTGCAAGTGAATTTGGTGAATTTGGTGTACCTGGTTTATCTTGAAGTTTTTGACATAATATTTTTACGGTGTCTGTATCTTCTACCGTTATACCTTTAGATATAGCAAGTGATACGAGTTGGTCTTTTTTCAATTCTCTACAAAGTTTATCATCTATTTTGTAATTAGAATTACCTTTTTCTATTTTATCAAGGACTTTACATATATCGTCTTTTTTCTGTTTGTTTTTAATACCAACAACACCCAATTTCTTAGAAACTTCGAGTAAAACTTTTTTGGATAAACCTTTACATTTTTTACCTCCTATTTTCATTATACCGTCTTTATCGTACGTAATTTTAGTATTTTTAACTTTTGGTGTTGTTTTTCTTTTAACGGGTTTTTTCTTTGGTATTTTGAAACAACAATCATAACCTTGTGGATTTTTTCGAGATTCAAATCCATTTTTACAAGGTGGTCTTCTTGGTTTAGGACATGTTGAACCTTGTGTTTTTTTAGAAACAATTATTTTTTTATCTGCGTTAACATTTTTGTTAACCAAACCTATCGTATACCCATTTTCGTGTAACTTTTTAACAAGTTCTACACCTATAGAATAAGCACTTTCGAGATCATCGGGATTAGATTCACCCTGTACCTGAACAATACCTGAACCCGCCTTTCCAGTTTTTGTTGAAAATATAAATGTATGTTCCTTGTATTTTAAATAAAGAAACGGTGATGATTCTGGTTCGTACATGAGGAATGAAATCCCCCAAGTGCGTAATTGACGGTATTCACTTGTCATTTTGTATAATTGAAAATTAGTATTTGTTAAAAATTGACCTGCGATATTATTGTATTCTATATCGTTGTATAAAAATTTATTTTTTTGTGTGTATGTATCAACTATATAATTGCGTAAAGATTCTGGTTGTTTTTTTAAATTTTTAAAACCTAAAAATCCACCCGAAAATCTAATTTTACCATTTTTATAAATATTAAAACTAAAATTCTTTTTTTCTATACCGTTCATCATGTACCCGGAAAATTGTGCGGAAAAGAAGTTTTTATCTAAATCACCCTTTAAACCAAAATCTTTTGTGTGAACAACACCTGTTTGAAATCTTCCATATATACCCTTTATTTCACTTATGTCTACGGTTAAACCTCCTGCTATTGGTGCATGACCTTTTGGTTTCTGTTTCAATATATTTTTTATATCGATACGCGTTTCATCTTTACTAAATTGTTCATTTACTAAAGCATTGTATATACCTGGTTTGAATTTACCTACTCTAAGTTCGGAAAATGTGGAAGTTGTATTAGTTTGTGGTATTATTTCCTGTTGGACACGGGGTACAAACGGTTGTACTACATTTGTTCTCTGTATATCTACATTTGAATTCCGTACGAATTGTCTTGGATCAGTGTTCATACTTACACTATGCTGAGATTATTCTTCCATTTCTTCTATTATCACATCTACACCTATAATAAAATCCTGGTTTTTGTAGGTTTTTCCTGCGTACGTTTTTTCATTATTCCGTTTGATCTCCACACCTCTACTACTAAACGGACCGAGGTAGAAATCAGGATTAAACCTTGGTCGACCTAGATTGTTTTTAAAACAATAATTGAAAAATCTTTTTTTGAAAACTTCGAGTGGACAAAAGTAGGTTTCTCCGTGACCGTCGAATAAGATGACATCTGACTGTAAGAAATGTTCGAGTGGGTTCGTTACTGTTGCCACTTGTTTTCTAATTTGAGCGAAGTAGTCTGGAATGATATTCCAAATATCCTCACAATTATATTTTTGTGAGTATTCAAGGTATCCTCTAACGCACTTTTGGAGAATTATTGGTATTTCGTTTTTCAACTTTATTTCTAATAGAGGATCTGTATCAGCATCTCTAATCTGTTTTTTGAAATGCCAGGTCATTAATCGTCTCAAAATACTACCAGAGTTATCTTTCCAATTAGGAACTTCATTTCCCCCGAGTATACCCGGAACGATCCACGTCATGTTTTTTGCTTTTTCACATTTGACTGCAATAGATACATCTTCTCCAGATACTATAGACTGAAACTCTGCCTGTTCGAGTTGTAAATCACCTTTGATTTCTGGTGCAATGAAAAGTAACGCGTCATGTATAGAAGATAATCCAAACTTCCGTTCTACGTTATTTGAAAGTGTCCTTACATCGTCCGCTTCGTAAAATTTACTGAAAACTTTCGTAACGAGCGTTGATTTACCAGAACGCGCGATACCTTTTAAAAATGGTATGATTTGCCATTTATCTAGGTCGTTTAGTTCGAAACAAAGACGACCACCCATGATATACATCCATTTACATACATCAGGTTCAAATTCTTGTGAATGGAGAACCTTATCAAAATTTGGTGTAGGTATTTCAAACCAATCTTTATAATTATCGTTATAATCTTCAAAAAATGTATCAAAATATTTACAACTTACAATTTTTGGGTCGAGGTTTATCGCCTGTTTTGATTCATACGGATAAAATACGGATATGTATTTTTCTTGTGTACGAGACCACTCTTTACCGATGAATATACCGTTTCTGAAAGACCAGACGTGTCTATCCTTTACAATTTCTGGAAATTGTAAGTCGTAACAATCACCAAGATGTTTGATAACTTGATTAATTATAGTTGTTCCGTTATTTGTTAAATCTTGCCACAATTCAAAACGCGATTCTTTTGGTGCCATGCGATGAACGTAAGCCTTAATAAGTTCGGTTTGTCTCCATGCGCGCGTGTTATGACCTTCAGGTGTTTTAATTTGTACACAACAATAACCCTTGTACCTTTTTATATTATTTTCGTAAAGTTCTCGTAAAATAGCTAAAAGAGCTTTTTGGAAAACGTTAAGGTTTTCGAAATCCGGTGTTGAACACCTTAATATAGAAGGTTCTGAAGGTATATTTGCAGGTAACCAGGAGGGATGATGGACCCTTTCGTACATACGCGCGGCTCTATAAATAATAGTCCAACAATCGTCAACTTGATCAATGAGACGAGATAGACGAAGAGATATTAAATCGTCATCATCGTTTTCCTCGAAATTTAGAATACCTAAAGTATCAGCACGATTAAACATTAAACTAAGTTTATCCTTTATTCTTCTATATTCACCCTCAACATCAGAGTAATTAAATTTTTTTGGTTGACCGGTTTCTTCGTTAATATCGTTTTCGTCAAACCAATTTCTATATCCCAATTGGAAGGGTTCCTTACCGTTATTCCATGCCTTGATGGACCATTTATCTTCAAATTGGGAGAGGAGATTCATGAATGTTTCATGGTTTAATTCAGAAATTTTGTTATCCCACAGGATACTATTTGCTTCAATAGTGTTTGGTTCTTTAGCGGGATAATGTGTATCTTCCATATCTTATAAGTATTACTCGTTATTTTTCTAAGCCTTTTTTTGGATATGAGATAACATTTTAATCATAATTTTATTTTGTACTTCAAGCTGCCTGGAAATATTTACCAAAGCAGAACATAAAGTTTCACCTTCTTCAGATATAAGAACTGAACTTAAAAGGTTACCGAGATCCATAAAAGGGTCATGTTCATCATCATATTCATCATCTTCATTTTCTGATATTTCAAGGTCTTCGGAATTTTCCGATACAAGTTCCGTTTCGTCGATAAAAGATTCGGTATCATTGATATCGTCTTCGGAAATTTCTGATTCAATTTCAATATTTTCGTCGACACTTTCTTCATCAACATTTTCAAGCTCTGGTACAGGTTCGTTAGACATTTATATATAGTAGGAAAAATCAATTCGTGTTTTTTCGCGAAATCATCCGAAAAAAAAATCTCAGCCTATAGTACAAAAACAAACAATATGGCCGGTGGTCTCATGCAACTCGTCGCCTATGGCGCCCAAGATGTCTACTTGACTGGTAACCCAAAAGTCACTTTCTTCCAGGCGGTTTACAAACGCCACACTAACTTTGCGATGGAAAACATCGAACAAACTGTTAACGGTACGGCCTCTTCGTCTGGTCGCGTTTCCGTCACGGTCGCCAGAAATGGTGATTTGATTGGTGACATGTACTGCGAACTTCAATACAAGGTTGGTATCAGTGGCTGCTCCCACGCGTGGGCTGCGGAACGTGCGATCAAGGATGTTGAATTGTCCATTGGTGGTCAAAGAATCGACAAACACTACCAAAAATGGTGGAGATTGTACTCTGAATTGTACTTGGCGGACAGTGCCAAGGCCAATTGGGATAAGATGACTTCTTCGCAAGTCGCGGATACAACTAACGGTGTCCAAGTCTTTTTGCCACTCATCTTCTTCTTCAACAGAAACCCAGGATTGGCTTTGCCATTGATTGCCTTGCAATACCACGAAGTCAGACTCGACTTTGACTTGGCGTCCGATTTCGGTACCAACTTTACGTCTTCCTTCAAGGTTTGGGGTAACTACGTCTACCTCGACACTGAAGAGCGTAGACGATTCGCGCAAAAGGGTCACGAATACTTGATCGAGCAAGTGCAACACACTGGCTCCGATTCGGTCACTGCCGGTGCGACCAAGCAAGTCAGATTGTCGTACAACCACCCAGTCAAGGAATTGGTCTGGTGTGTTAACGGTGGTGCCCCAACCGCGTCGACTGATCCAAAATTGTGGAACTTTACTTCCAACTGCGATGTCGCTGATGTTGTGATGACGACATCTATTGACAGTGGTGCATTAATGGAATACGCGACCCCAGCCGCTAACATTGGTAGACCAATGATCCACGTTGGCACCGGGGGTATGATTGAAGCCTGGTCTGAAGATGCTATTGAGGACGGTTTTTTCAGAGGTCCATTGAAAACTCTCAAGTTGGTCCTCAACGGTCAAGACAGATTCAAGGAACAAACCGGTAAGTACTTTAACCAAGTGCAACCATACCAACACCACTCCGGTTCGCCAATGCCAGGGATCTACTCGTATTCCTTTGCGCTTAAGCCAGAAGAGCATCAACCAACGGGTACTTGCAACTTCTCCAGAATTGACAACGCGCAAGTTGCGGTCCAACTTAAGGACATGACACACGCCACAGCGTCTATGACTACACCATCCCTCGACATGTTCGCGGTCAACTACAACGTTCTCCGCGTGCAATCCGGTATGGGCGGTCTCGCGTTCTCCAACTAATCGTATATTAAACGTTTACTAGCAAATAAATAAAATTTAAAAAATATATACAAATAAAATTTAGATTTTAAAATTTAGAACAAATTTTAAAGTTTAACCTTAAAATACTTTTGTATTTTTTCGAGTACGTACCAATTTGGTTCGGTTTTTTCTGATTCGATTTTGTTTATAGTATCTAAAGTTTCACCTATTCTATGTGCAAGTTCAACTTGTGTATGACTTCTTTTTATACGTAGCATTTGAATTTTTTTACCTAATGTATCATTCATATTGTTAATCATTATAGTTTAACACCAAGAATACGACGCAGTTTTTGCATGATTTTATGGTCGGGAATTGATTTACCCAATTCGTATGACGAAATTATATCTGACGATACGTTAATTAGATTAGCAAGATCTTTTTGTGTATACTGTTTTGCGACACGTGCTCGTTGAATTGTTAAACCCGTTTCTTTACTGACTTTTTTGTGCGTTCCTAACTCAGTTTCGTCAAGTTTTTGTTCCGGTGATTTACCCGAATATTGACTCCGTTTAGGTAATTTTATCTCTTGACCCATGAACTTGACGTATTTTTCCTTTTCTTTTTCTTTAGTAACACTTTTACCGTGTATGGTAACTTCATCCCAATCTTGATGGAACATGTTTTATATTATAAATACTTAAAATTTTAAGTCTTTTTTTCTATAAATGGAAAGTGTTTATATATTCTTAATAATTTTTGGAACTGTGTTTGGTCCATGTGTACTGTTTAATCCGGTTGTTAAATGTTATTATTATTGGTTCCCATATAAACGAGAAAACGTTGTTGAAGTATAAAGTTTAAACCTGTGTATATAATAAATGATCGAAGCGTACACGGACGGAAGTTGTTTGGGTAATCCCGGACCCGGTGGGTGGGCGTATCTCATAAACACGGACCCTAAAATTGAAGATAAAGGTGGTAAAGATATATCTACGAATAACGTTATGGAAATGACTGCAATAATAAAAGTTTTAGAAAAGTGTATAGAATTGGGACACATGACCGTTCGTATTTTTACCGATAGTAATTACGTACGCATGGGTCTAACGGAATGGTCTAAAAATTGGGAACGTAACGGTTGGAAAACATCAAAAGGCGGTGACGTAAAAAATAAAGACGAATGGGTAAAAATGGTTGAGTTAATGCGTAAATTTGAAATAGTCGATATTAAATGGGTAAAGGCGCATAACGGAAACGTAAACAACGAGCGTGTTGATACACAGGCACGAGAATATGCTTATTTATTTTCTAAGAAAGAGTAATGGGAGGTAATACACCAGAACAACATCACTGGTGTCCAAAACAAGAAAAACTCCTTGTCGGATGGGCCGAAAAAGCTGCCGGGTACCGATGGCTCCATAATTATTCACGTATGTTTTATAAGAAACAAAATGATTGGTTATCGTACCCATGTATAATTATATCGAGTATCACAGGTGTTGGTGGCTTTGCAGTTTTAAGTCCTAACGATCAAACCATGTCAGATTCAAAAAAACAACAAATAATAGCGGTTCAATATTTTTTTGCGTTTTTAAACGTACTCGCGGGTATACTTACATCAGTTTCTAAATTTAATAATAGTACGAAAATGATGGAAACACATTCATCAATGTGTGTTCAATGGTCTAAATTTTACAGAAACATTGAGATGGAATTATCACTAGAAACCGAACATAGAGGTGAAGTTAATGTATTTGTGACGAAGTGTAGACAAGAGTACGATCGTCTTTTAGATGATTCACCAGATATTCCATCAAATTCTATAGATGCGTTTAACATGACATTTCCAGATAAAGAAAATAAACCTGACGTGTGTAATGGGTTAAACGTTATAGGAACAAACCTTGGTGGTAGTACCGATAGTGAATATGGTAAACACAAAATTGTCAAATGGTTAGCTAAATCAAGGGCAAACACACCCGATATAGAGACGGGTAGAAAAATGAGCATGGAATTATCACAAAGTGATTTACAGTCTCATTCGACTGCAAAACAACATAAAGGTAAGAGGTAATAAAAGAGTACGAATGATTGAATACAAGGAATACGTTTTACGATTAGTAAAAGTTGTATTTGGTTTAAAGTTTATGGTTGATATGTGAATATGATCCTATAGCTCAGTTGGTTAGAGCGCGGTGCTTATACACTACTAAGTATACCTAAGTGACTTTAATGACACAAATGCAACGCCGAGGCCGCGGGTTCGACCCCCGCTGGGATCACACCTACTTTTTAACGTGTATAAAGATATATCACGTTAAAAAGTAAATGATCAGAGTTTCTTCTATCCCCCCGTCACCCGAAAATAAACGTAATCAAATACGTAAGAATATTCTTGAAAATACATATAGTAAAAAGGTAAATATTGCGTTTCAAACGTTTGAGAACCCGCGTCTTCAGTTTAGGTTCGCGGAAGCACTCGATGAGGCGGATGAAAAGTGTTACGTTTCGGGAACATCAGAAGAGTGTTTTGCGGCGTGGCAAGAAGTTGATGAATTGGAAGATTCAATGATGCGTCTCGGTGTAGAAGTATTTCAAAACTATAGTATGCGGTACGGATCTCTCCTTCGACGAACATTCAAACTTAGATGGAATGTTCGTAACGTCGAGGACCATCACGTCATACCAAAAGAGTTCAAGAGTCACCCAATTATTGAAAAGCTAAACTATGATATCCACGCGAGTCAGAATATAATCATGATGCCGCGTGAAATTGGTAATTTGCGTGAGAATAGACTTACACACAGAGGTAATCATAAAAGGTATAACGAATATGTCGGTAACGTTCTCAATTCGATGGAAAATACAGATATAACTGAACCAGAATTTAAACAGTTTGTTGACTTTTTAAAAATTGGGTGTCGCTATCGTCCACAGGATATACCTTGGTCTTAAATTTATTTCCATGGAAAATCTGAATATCTTCCTTTTATGATATAGTCTCCTTTATCATAAATGTAACAACATAAACCATACTTATCGTTACCATTTTTACATTGTGGATGATATTTGTATTTATATTTATTTGATTTATTTCCGTGTCTTTGTAAACTTTCTCTTTCTGTACACACTTCTTCAAATAAGTATGTATTTCCGGAATTATACCCTTGTTGCAGTTTAGAACCCGAACGTTTTTTCAAAATGTTATACATTTCAACACAATTGTATAAGTAATGAGGGTTATTATCTTGTTTGATCATGAATTGTATTAAATCTAAGAAAACTGGATCTTTTGGTGGTGTTGCTATTATACCGTTATATATGGAATTATTGATTATTGATAGTACCGAGTATAAATAATCGTTAGTAAATATTTCGGAGACTGGTTTAATAAGTTCTGTTTTTATATCGAGATAAATACCACCAAATTGGTATAAATAACAGTATCTAAACAAATCGGCTTTATGAGGACCCTGTCTTAAAGATAAAAATTTTGAAGCAGTTTCAATACCGAAATATTTTTCAATGAAAGTATACGCTTCTGCATCATCATAAATAACGTGTTTATAATCTGGTGCATATTTTTTAATATTTTGGTAAACGTAAGTCGGTATTTTTGATTTTACGTGATACGTTTGAACAATAACACGAGGTGTTACTAATTCTTTTGGTTGTAATGGAATAATATCTTCCGAACATTTATCACGCGTTTGGTTATACAATTTAACTAAATTTTCACTATACGTTATATTTTTGCATATTTTATCAGCGTCCCAATTGTGTTCGATTGTATCTTTATACGGTCCTTTTTCTGCACTTTGTGTTATGAGATTTGGGTACTTATATAAATTAAGTTTCATACTCGATACGTAAGGAACAAGATAATCGCCATTTTTTCCTATTATGTCTCTATACTTTTTGTTAGTTTCTTTGTATTTGGTATCCGTAAAATCTTCAATACATTGATTAAACCAATCGATAATTAAAGGATCATTTTTTTGTGATTTTATTAAAAAGTTTTCTAAACACGTAATTCCTTCTTTAGAGAATCTATCGGCTTTAAAGCAAAAAACTTTATTATCTTGTGGTAACCAAGAAAACGCATTTTTATTAAAAAATATGGATGCATCTATCCATATACCACCAAAATTTTTCAATAAATAAAATCGTATTAAATCGGATTTATTTGCTTCGTTACTTGTTATTTTAGTGAAATAGTTCAATTGCGATTGTGGAATCCAATTGCTAACCGTACTCTTATTTAAAACACGTATATCTCTAAAACCACCAACACTCTGCCAATTTTCTATACACTTTTTTATTATAAGTGGTTGGTGCGGTGAATCCCAATATGACCACACAGTTTGACCATTTACGGAACTCGCCTGATGTTTTTTCATTGTTAGTAAAACTATAAATAGTAAAATTATAGATATTACGAGTATTGATTGTGGTATAACTGTCATACTTAAAGAATACATACATTATATTTTAGGGGAGCTATTGTCATATAGTGGTTAGTATCTTGGACTTTGAATCCAATCACCTAGGTTCAAATCCTAGCAATAGCTTGTATACGATGCCGTGGCCGAGTGGTCTAAGGCGCCAGATTAAGGC
>Ga0115545_1000779_pt1 | contig 17141 bp, 16 predicted proteins | sample COGITO_mtgs_1003_FD_87188 | JGI IMG/M metagenome (GOLD analysis project Ga0115545, IMG submission 87188) | Pelagic marine microbial communities from North Sea - COGITO_mtgs_100330 | ecosystem: Environmental > Aquatic > Marine > Epipelagic | place: Germany:Helgoland, sampling site Kabeltonne...
CATGCCCTTCAGCAGTGAAACGGGCATCTCCCCGGACATGATCGTGTCGCCATTGTCCATGACCTCTCGGATGACCATGTCTTCGCTGCTGGAGGCACTGTGTGGAAAGTCCGTATCCGTCTCTGGCGATTATTCCGTTGGCGTCGATCACCAGAACTACAAGAGGGGACACCAACATTACCAGATGGTGTGCGAATCCATGTTGCGGAAGCATGGTTTCCGGTCGGATGGGACTGAACGGTTCATCGACGGACGGACCGGCGTCCCCATCCTGGCTCGCCTGTTCGTCGGTGTCGTGGACTATTATCGCCTCGTGCACATCGCCGCCAAGAAAATACATGCGCGCAGCACGGGTCCCCGAGATCCACTCACCCGCCAGCCCCGGGATGGACGTCGTTTTGGTGGCGGCCTGCGCATAGGTGAGATGGAGAGCAGCGCGCTGGCCGCGCATGGTAGCAGTCGGGTGCTGCAGGAACGATTTCGAGAGCTCAGCGACGCGTTTGAGATCTACGTGTGTTCGATCTGCCACACGATGTGTGATGACGTGTGTCGGACTGCCGACTACCAGTTCTGTCGGAGATGCCGTTCCGACGAGAACATTCAATCTGTCCTGGTTCCCTTCACGTTCCTCGTCATGACCCTCGAACTGCTCGCCACGGGAATCGTCACGCAGTTCATCGTAGAAACTCCGCCGCCGGGGACCGGAAGTGGTGCGTACGCGACGGACATGGTTGTTGACCAGGGAGAGAGAGAGAATAAATGAGCACGAGACGCGTCGAGGGTGCGTCCGTGGACGTTCACTTGGAGACCATCAACGGTCCAATATCCCCAAACACCTGGGTTCTGGTCGGCGTCGGGGTGGTCAAGCGGTTGACGTGTGCACGTTTTCGACAATGTCTGGCGTTTGTCAACCACGCGTGCGAGATTCACCTGGATGAATCGGGCGCGCCGGTGTCGGGTGAGGAGACCGATTCACTCGTGTTGGTGGGTGCGATCCAGATGAATAAATACCACATTGACATTGGGCGCCGGTACTGCTCTTGCAAAAGCTACAAGTACCGTCAGACGCAACATCGTGACCGGAACTGCAAGCATTTGAACAGCCTCTGCGCCCCGTCGTATGTCGTCAAGTACACCAAAGATCCCCAGGCTTTCCAACTGATCAGTGACGTTGTTCCCAAGAAACCGTCCGTGTATGCAGACTGGGTGTACTCTGAGAAACATGATGGCATCCGCGTGCGAGTGCAGGGGACTTCCGCATGGACCCGAGGCGGGATGTGCATCGACCTCACGGGAATCTGGACTCCTGCTGACTACCCCTACTCGTACGATGCGGAGCTCTGTACGCACTCCAGTGAACCCAGCAACCACGACCGGGTCCTCAGTTACGTGCTCGCGGGCAAGATCCAATCGTTGAGACTATGCGTCTTCGACATCATCGATCTGACACGGACCTTTGTTCAACGTCTCTTGATGCTTGCGGATATGGACATCCCTGAGGAGAACCGTGTGAGGTACCACATGGTCAACCTCTGGCGGGGCCCGTCGCTCGTGACGCGTCTGAAGAACATGAGCATCGGATCCCCCACATGCGAGGGCGTCATCATACGGAATCCCCATGCACTCTACGACGCGAGCGGCCGACGTAGCAACCGATCGATATTCAAGGTGAAGTCAAAAACTCTGGAGAATGTTCAATAAATAATAGAATCACATGCGGTATCCTTACATCGGGACAAACATATACAACGGGTCGCAACAGTGGCATTTGACTGCTCGACAAGTGCGTGCAATGATTGATGGGGAACAGACCCGATTCCTCTGTCTGGACAGGAACTTCTGGGATCTTGTCCATGACCCCGTGGTTGTTTCCATCCCAGAGGCCGTGTTCAGAGATAACTACATCGTCGATTTCACCAAAGTCGGTGGTGTCGAAAGTATCCGAGGTACGTTCACGTGGATGTATAATAACGGAGATTGCGTCGACGATCGTCCCTTCGACTTTTCGATCGATGGCAGAGAGTGGGTCCATCAAAAAACGCGGGATGATCCGGATGATTGGAGACATGTGATCGTGGAAGACACCACTGGACACCATGCAGTAGTCGCGGATGAGAATTTTCTCGGGTGGAGGGGACCTATGATCAGATGAGTTCATCCTGAGACGTTCGTTCATCTCATAGTGTGCGACGTGTGTATAAAGAAAGAAAATTGAAACATGTCCGAGACGACTACCCGTAGAATCAACTATGCCGCCGGCAGTATTCAGTCGGTTCTGTGCATCGGTCTTGTCGTCTGGTTGGTGAGCCTCGAGTCCAGGAAACAGACGACCGTCGAAAACATTTCGTTCCCCATCGGAGAATACAACATGCCTATCGGAGACGGTCGGGACCACGGGTCGGTTACACTGTCTCCCATTTTGATTGGTCTGATTATATTCACCGCCGTGACTGCCATGGTGCACTTACTCGTATACACGTCCGCGACGTATCAGAATGAGAATGTGGACAGGGGACAGAACTGGGTGCGGTGGATGGAATACGCAATCACCGCGACTATTATGGCGGTCGTGATCGCACTGACCTGTGGCACGAACTCTACGGATTCGCTCATCCTCATTGCGGTGGCTACGGCATGTTGTATGATCTGCGGATATATTTCCGAGCGGACTGCACTGACAGACCGTCCGGTCTCACGAGCAGCGACGGGCATTGGGTGGTTGCTGATGATGACCGTCTTTGGTCTGATCATACGCCGATTCTCCAGTATATATTCACAGACGACGGCAGCTACGGGAGTGGGACCACCCGCGTTTGTGTGGGTCATTGTCGTTTCGATGAGTATATTATTTCTCTCCTTTGGCATCATCCATTTGGTTCATATGGCAAAACAGTGGCGAAGCACCGATGACGATCCCGTATCGTCACAAACGCACCGACGGGTTGAATACGTGTACACACTGACGTCCATGCTGGCAAAGGCCCTTTTGGTGATGTCACTGGGATCCGGACTGTTGGCACGATCCATCGAAATCGAATCATCATGAATGTCCTGAAAAAAAAAATGTGGATTATTCTATAATATCACCGGAATGTTCTCATTGGTGTTGTGGATAGTATGTTTTTGTAGTCAGAAAATGAATGACACTGTGTCGATGAGTCGACTTTCATCCGCAGTATCGGACGCATCAGAAACGTCGACAGAACCACCGATCAACAGCTGTATGGTCTGTGGGATCGACATGGGCGACTGTAACATGCGCCAACTGTGCTGCAAGACATATTGTCCAGATGAGCGACACCCACCCGACGCCGACATCACCATATTTCAACTTGCAGAGGAATATCCAATACCTGGAACGCTCCTTGGACCAGAGAGAGAGGATTCACCACGTCCATAGATTCCAAGAGCATGGGACTTCGACAATTCTCCAGCATGCGACGAATACTCGCCAGACACCCTCGGATGAAGCGAAGTTATTGGGTGGCCTATCGACTGTCGAGCAACGAGGGCAAAACAGTGTTCAACCGTCGTCAGGTGGAATTATGTCGGAAGGCCGAACGCTGGTTCCAGTCTGTTGGTATTGCAGAGAAGAGTCCTGACCATAACAATAAATAAAAATCAGTTGTTGTTTTAATATGATATATTCAATAGCGGATTGCACAGTCGCATACGGGGTAGATAGACCTCACCTGTTCCTGGCGGCAACGCACTTTTTCGTGGCATCGTTGGCCAGGATAGGGCATGCACTATTCTTGTCTGGGTGGATCTGTACCATGGTTTTTTTATACTTTTTACCGGCACAGGCGTCTCTGTTGTCGGCCATGAGTGCATCAATGTCGCACTTGTCGCCCAGATCCTCTTGTATTTTCGAGAGCGACTGCTTAAAACGGGAGATCTGTTCGTCGGGTTCTGATTCTCTCGGTGTGTCCATGCGGTCTGCGTATACACCTGCCAACACACTGAGAACAATGGCGGACAGACCCCCAAGTATGGACAAGAGTCCAACCCACCAGTGGAACCCGACGTCCTTCTTGACATCATCTGAACATCTGTTGTACATGTTGATTACAACCGACCCTGTAACAAACATCACGATCGCCAACAAGACAAGCGCTGTGATTATTTTGTAGTTGGGAGGCATTCGGGTTATTTATATATATATATATATATAGCATGCAAGCGACATAATCAAATTGAAGAATACGCGATCATTTCTCTTCATTAATTACTACAGTGGATCCCTGTACAAAACAGAACACATCGATGGGGTGGGGTATCATATTTTTTTTTTATATATAATAATATTCCTCGCGTGCTGGTTCGGTTTCTGTCACCAGCAACCGTACAAAGTCGGGTAAAGAGCGGAATTGGTGTACCCGACTATACTTCGACTCGAATTCGGACCCGACCCGGAGCGTCTTACCGTCATTGACAAGAAGTGGTTGGAACAACAACAGTTGCTCCGGCCGGTGGAGACTCAGGCCATCCATCCATGTGCCGATGTCGATGATGCCCTGCAGGGTGTGGTTATATCCACTGAGGGCTCTTGCTCGTTGTGACGCAGCTGACAGTCCTCGGATAGGTTTCTGGTACGTGAATATCATGCACTAATTTCTCACCACTGTATTCAGACATGATCTCAGCTATATCAGGGACACCGATAGCATCGGCACATGCGACGCACCGTGGACGAGTGCGTGGCAGTAGATGTAATCCTGCGTATGGGGTAATCATATTTATTATTATACATAATATACATTTATGTAGGATGGAATGTTATTTGGAAAGTGTGGATATTTTTACCGTGGCGTACAATTGCCGGGGGTCTATTCATCATAAAACCAGCAGACATGTCCGTATCCACTGAAGATGAGATCAATGCGCATAAACTGGTATGGTTGGAATGCGAACTCGCGAAGGAGGACCCCCGGACGCTACTCCGAGAGATCAGCAAACGTCAGAAATCGGCGACGAAGGCACTTCAAGCGTACATGAAAGATACCGATTGTGACATCCTCGACTGCGGTTCGGGCTGGTCCTTGGCAAGCAAGTGCAAGGAACATACGACGTTCACTGAAGATGTATGCGGGTCATACATGTCCGACAGCACGATGGAGAAGTTGAAGACGGAAAATACGCAACATAGAATCTCATTCACTACTCGTAGACCTGCCAAACAGGGCGGGAAGAAAAGGAAGTCGACTGAGGACGAATGATATCGCCGTTGAACTGATATTTCAGCACGTGCATAATGTTTATAAATAATAATCTACGAACTACAAACGGATGTTTTTCCTTGTACGATTTTCTGTTTACGTTCCGTATGATTGAATTCTCTTGCTATTCATGACTATAATAATAATAACTTAACACGGACGCGGTGATCTCATGTTGTATTCAATAAGATAGAGGCGTTGAAAGACCGATCAGAGTGGCACAATGTTCTCCCCCTCGTGGTCTGGTGGTGTATGATTATCGAATAGCGTGAACTCGGTATGACGTTTCGCCTGGAGTGATCGCCACAAGAGATCGTCGGTGGACCCGTCGAGGATGAGATAGTCAACGGAGACGTCGCGGTCCTGACCGATCCGGTGGATGCGGGATTCCGCCTGTGTATGGTGTACCGACAGAAATGTGATTTCGACAAATATGATCTTAGTACAGAACTGCAGGTTGAGACCCGTCGATGTGGCACACATCGAGAGCACCCCGATTCGGCATTCCGGATCACGTCGGAATGCGTTCAGCAGCCCGACACGTTTTTTCAGTGTCGTCTTTCCGTCTATTCGTATATGTGGTCGCCCCTGGAGAAGCGTCACGATCTGATCACCGATGTCCTTGTGGTGGTAGAACAGAATGACCTTCTCGTTCACTGCAGCTTCCATCCACGCGAGCGTGTAGTTCGTTGCGGACACGACCTTCAGCTGAGACGTTTCCCGACAAAGAGCGAGCATTTCGACATCCGCGCGTCGGCTTCCCTTTCGCTCACGGACGTCGGCGATCTCGTCCCATCGTTTCCGGAAGTATTGTGGGTTGTCAACGGCGCCTACCGAGACAGCTACGCGGCGCAGTGGGGGGAGAGCCACGACGTCCTGTTTTCGCATCCGCAGCATGTAGTTGGCACACACACGAGCAAGCTCGGCACCGTTGTGGTTCACTGTGAACTTGAACCCATGTCGTGTGCCCCCGATCCACACCGGTTGGGGTTTGCAGTACTGTTCTGCAAAGTACTGTTCCCCCGGAATGCGACTACGACCGTAGTGGAAGAAATGTCGGAATCGACCCGGATCCAACAGCTTCAGAAGATGGAACAGGTCCGAGTTCCGTTGGCCGGGTGTGCCGGTCATCAGTAACATTCTCGGACAGGAGGTGGCCATTGTCGAGAACGTCTTCGAACGTTGGGAGGACTCGTGCTTCAGATAGTGTGCCTCGTCCGCCACGATACATTGGATTTCGGTGGTATCCTGCGTGCTGAGTTTGTTGTACGACACGATGGCGATCTGCGTGGCTGCGGAAGGTGCAAACAGCAGGATGTGTTCCTTCCAGCTGGCCTTGAGACTTGCTGGACATACCACGAGCGCCGGGAGGAAACTCAACATGTAAGCGATGCCGATGTGCGTCTTGCCGAGCCCGCAGTCCAGGGCGAGCATGGCACGTTCACGATCGAGTGCAAATCCAAGCGCAGTGCGCTGATGGGGACGCAGGACTCCTACGTACGTGGATGTAGCATCCACCACACACGATTCCACCTCACGGTGACGCTTGTTCCGAACTCCATTCATCTTTGGGATGATTATTGAATATCGACCTCCTTGTTTCGAGATATGTGATTCATTCGACGGGATAATGGAAAATTCTGTAGTCAGTGGTGGAAATTCCTATAGTAATACAGAGTGATATACATATATGGAAATTATTTATTATTTACATGGAACATTATATTTCAAAACTCTTATAATTCAGATTCCTACGATGACGTGTGACGACGCCGGCTATGGATCCTTCGACGACCGCACCTTCAACGACGACGACGACTTCGAGGACGCCGTCGACTTGTCGGATCCCGTCCGTCCACCAAGTCCCACCGCTGACGAGGTGGAGTTGACTCCTCTTCGTGTCACGGTGCAACCGCCGAGGAAATGGTTCCAGTTGAAAACGGGCCGTAATCTCTTCTTCCGGGTGGAGTCCCCGCATCCAGTGGACTGGACCAAGCATGCCGACGTGGCCCTGGTATTTGGGGAGGACGAGAGTACTCTCGTCCCTTCGACTCAGATAGCTACGCAGGCCCTGACCGTGATCGGATGGAAGCCTGACGGAACGTGTGAAACCCGCGTGGGGGAAATCACCAACAACCACATGGGCAGACCATTCTGTATCCGTGTCACGGTGGGGGACCACTCCGTCACCACATCGACGTTTGAAGTGAAGACGAAACCGACGATACCCAAAACTCGAAAGAGGAAACCGGAGGACCCATTGAATATGCGCAGTCGGACCCACCAGATCCTGTCGCACCTTGAATGGGTGCTGTCGGGATACTATTGTGACCACGCCAATCGGGTCGAGTATAATCGTCCCTTCTACACATGTCCAATCTGTAAATCACAACAGAGTCTGGGTCATGCTGGTACATGCAGCATCCGTAAATTGTTGACCATGTATTAATTAGACCCCGAACACAATAAAACCGGTCTGAATATATATCCATGGTGGGAGACGGAATATTTATATGATTGGCATTGGTCATCCATACGGAGGGGTCATTATGAACATGACTGGTCGTGAACGGAAAGGGAGGGCTATGCTCGTTCGTGCGGAATACAGACCATTGGTTCACCTGTGTTTGAGCAGGGATCCGAGACACACGGATACCATCTATCAGGAATGGAACGATCCGTGGTCCATGGATATGCAACTTCTGCTTGACCAATGGGACAGTAACATTGGCGCAGTACGAGAAGTGGGCATGTCCATCCTCGACATGTCCGAAGCGGTCCGAGAGGAACAGTTGACTTACCTGAAGGACCGGGAGGTCCTGATCACACACTTGATGTTGATACGGAGCAGCGAGGACGATCTATTCTGGACAGGTACCAAGTACCAAACCCCGACCTCCCGCAAAGAGTACGTAAATATGGGGGACAGAGAGAGGCGACGTGTATGGGAACAGATTCAATCTGACTGGAGTGACCTGACAGACTCGTCCGACCTGGTGGTGGCATGGAGGCGTGAAGACGACTTGTTCCGGGCCTCGAGTTGCCGCCAGATACCCAAAACTCGCAGGGAGTACATCCAGATGGGAAAAGAAGGGAGACGACGCGAATGGGACTACATGGCCGAGATGAAAAAACGGGTGGGTCGAACCAGGAGGACCACAGAATCCCCCTGTGCTATGAATACATACGATCGGCAATGAATCGAAGAGAGTGACGCTTCCGCAAATTGCCGCACCAACTGCTCATGCTTTTCGGAAGCGGCACGGACGTGACTCCTCGAGTGTGCACGAATCCAAAATACGGCAGGGATGTCACAACATCGCCCGGGACCCGAATTCGGAGCACGGTGAGGTTGGGTTGGTGCTCAACGTAGTTCACGAACCTACGATCGCCAACTCGGGGTGAACTGTATGCATAGCAGTCGATTGTCTTATCTGCGAACTGGTGGGCAATGTCGGCTGCACACAGCGTTGCGAGTGCACCCCCGAGGGAATGTCCCGTTATGAGAACCTTCGACGCATCGGATGCTCGAACATAGTCGATCACTCGGCGTCTCATGCCCGAGTACTGGCTCAGGAAACCGGCATGTACACTGGATGAACCACCATTCATATTCATATGGGGAAACCCAGTGCGATACCGCATGGCGTTCCGGATCCAATCACTCACCGATTCAGTACCCCTGAACGCAATCATCACCCGACCACCAGAATCCTGTAGAATTACCTGTCCATCGAATGCACCCTGGAACAGTTCATAACGGTCGTCAAGAGGGCGGTCCTCGTATGCGGCCTCTGCCATCTTGATGCTGGTCCGAGCATCCACACGGTGTCTGAAGAGGTGGAATGGTGTGTTATCCATCTCCGTTTTATTATATATTACAAGGTGATGATGCCGTCGCCTCAAGCACGTCGTCTACATCTCTAATAACTATAGGTAACGAAAGATCATCTACTACACTGATCTGCGTGTTGAGTTCTGTCAATACATCGTCAAGGTCCTCCGACGACATTCCATTCCGGTACATACGAGCTGACATGTCGCGACAGATATCTTTGTATTGGAGGTAGGATGTCTTGTGGGAGTACACGCGCGTGTCCATGTCGTACGACGTTGATACTGCGCTCACGATAGAACTTCCCGTGGTTGCGACCAGCGCAACGACCATGACCGCGGGATCGACGGGTGCAAAGGACATGACCATGGAACAGACAGAGATTGCATTCGAACCGTTGATGATCATTTTGACGACACTTGACCAGTACTTCATGTGTCGGAACCGTGCATAATGTGCAGATTTCCGTTTTTCGGTCTCGGCCAAGATCGATCGCACCATGTACACTTTGGCCATCTTGTTGTTGTCATCCACCATTTATTTTATCATGTATGTTCCAGAGAAATGTCGAGGGAAAAAATCGACGGTCGGATGGTGGATGGGACTTGTGTTGGTGAAATAAACGAATGACATATTCAGACAGCAACAAGCAGGCGAAAGTCGAAATGATCCAAAGAATTCTATCCGAGACGGAGACCCGTAAATCCACACATTACAAACAGTTCCGTCGTATGAAGTATTGGTCGAGTGCGATCAACATGGCCATCAATGGATCGAATGCGATCTCCGTGTGTTCACTCGTGTTGTCATTCGTACCTTCCGATCCCCATTTCGTTATTGTTGCGCTGGTCGCAACGACGACAAGTTCATTCGTGAGTGCACTGTCGACGTCGTACGACTTGGAGACGCGGGTCCATTCACACCAGACGTCCTACCTCCAGTACAAAGACATCTGTCGGGACATGGCCGCCCGTCTGTTCCGAAACGGCTTGTCGTCACAGGACCTCGATGCGATGCTGACCGAGCTCAACACCCGAATCAGTCTCGTGGATGACTCCTCTCTTCCAATACACATCATCGACAATAGTGTCATTTCAAACCACGGACCGAAGTGCACAACAGCATCGTCGTCGTCTCCTGCAGTCATCATCCACGTTCCGTCCTCCTGACCTCCATCATGCATATATCACGGGGATCGGGTCGAAGACATCGGGGCGATCCTCTCCGCGTCTCTCCAGATACGACGCTGCGACATCTCCAAACATCCTGCGCACTCGCAACTGCAGTCTACGACGGTTATCTTCGAACTCTCGGGGCGAAATTTGGAAGTGGAACGGAATGGGGGGTGCCGAATAGATGTTGACTACCTGTGCGAAAAACGCTCCAATGTTCCACGCGAGCAGGTGCCGAATACCAAGATTGTTTCTGGCTTCGAGCAATGCACGGGGTATCATACCATATCCCTTGTTCGGGATACGTCGAGTCTCGGGGGACGGGTACGTGCTTGCCATGTCACCGTCGTCGTCGATCCCCATGGCGCCAATATCACCAAGCATCACAATGAAACTCTTTTTACGGCGTGCAGTGTAGTCCAGCACTTTGTACAGGACGTTTTGGAGTTTGAAGTCGGTGTAGAACAAATCTTGTTCGTACAGACATAACAACTGGAGACGGATGAGTTCTGCGCATCGAAATGCGACGAGTGTTTTGGATCCGTCACCGTGGGGCGGAATGCGCGGTATTCGACCACGCGCATCCTTTCCACGGGCGATTTCTCGAAACATCCGTGTGATGTCACCATCCATCGATTCCATCACGGATATGAAACATCGTCGCACACAATTGTCGTACCTGATCCGGACCTCGCCGATGTATCTCACGCGAAGTTGTTTGCAGACGTTGTTCCCGGCATCCAATTGACGCGCAATGTCTTGTTCTTGATTCTGAAGATCTATCTTGAGGGCGAACTTTGCTCCGTTCCCCTGACGTGGTGCCATATTTATCACCATCCCATTACCGCCCCGACCTACTACTTTTTCCATAGGCCAGAACTCAGTCGGCTGGGGGGCTCCGATATCGACAGATACGCGAATATGTCTATAACCTTGTATAACTTGGTTTGGGTCATTCATTATAGTGACTGGCGTATTCTCTGCGTCGTTGAAGATACGATCGACGATCAATTCTCGTTCAGATGGAATGATTAGTTGTCGACCCACAGAGACACCACCGAATTGGGGCTCTCGAAATAGTTCCTGACCCTGGTGGGTGACACATCGCAGACCGGGTTGACGGACGCGTCGTTTGCAAGATGTGTGTCGACGAGTTTCCGCTTCACACAATGGCATCTGATGTTTATTTTATTAGTAGTATATACGTGACGTACTACATATCTCTCGTTCAAATTAAAATAAAAGTGTAGTGATTGATTGATACATGTATAATTTTCTGTTACCAGGCGATACTCGTCTCGACTTTCGACGGGTGTGCCGGGTATTGAGTCGATGGTTGCTTGGAAGTCCTTGACAAGCGTCGGTAATGTCGGTCTGCTCATGATGTGGGACCATGGGTGATTATGTCGCGCGTTGTATCGCACGGTGCCGCCCGTCGTAGCCGCGACCAACATCGTAGCAAAGGAATGTTGACTCTCGGTCGGCGGCACCGGTCCAGTCGGGGCTGTTCGCGTGGCGGTATACAGCGTGTTTTCCACCAACTGCCCCACAATCGACGGGCTTGCCGCCAGCTCGTGAATCACATTCCTATTTAATAATATATGCGCTTTGTTCTTTCTTTCACATGAGTTTAGTCAGTTCCGATGGTCGGATTTCCTGTTCATGGTACATTTTCACTCCCGTTGCCGTTGCCGGAAGTACTCTCCCCTCAACATGCGCGGTATACCACTCGCTGGTTCCCATGTATGGTCCGACTCATGGGGATATCCTACCCATTCGACAAGAAACTCAATCTCTGTACGTGACTGGGTTGGAAACCGGTGATCTCGAATGACTCGAATGTCATAGGTATCTTCAGTCTCGTTGAATGGACGGATCCCATTTCGGATTTCATACCTGCTCACCAGACGCGACAGCGTATATTTGTTGACGGGTCCTGTGATCTGGAGACGATACCTGCGGGCCAGTGCTCGGAGAATATCCACGGTCACGTGGTTGTTACGGTCCATGTATCTGGAATGACGTTCTTGGACGTTACTCTCGTGGACCTGACGGCCTACATCCGTGTCGGTGGTGTCTCCGTCACTCGAATATGGGACTGTTTCAGTAGTGTCTCCTCCTCCGTGGTCATCCCGTGCCGGAGCGTATGCATATCTGCGGATACCCGGTTCCGTATCGGTCGTGTCTCCCCCGCTGTCGACATCGTCGTCTGATGCACTGTCGACGTTTCGATGATTCCTTCCGTTGTGGTATGGGCGTCGCAGATGGTGTCGAATTTCGGGATGCAGATGATCGTACTCTACGAATCGACTGCCTCTCTGTTCGATCACGTCGTAATGTAAACCTGACCGCATGAACACCATTGCTTGGATGTCACCGTTTCGAAACAGTTGGTATTGGCGAGCCTCCTCGGCGTTGTTCCGGTCAATGTCGACCATGGTCGTGTCCAGAGCGGTGTGTTGGTAGGTACTGACCAGAACTATGGGGAAAAAATGGAGTTGGGACCCGAGCGTTGTCAATTCGGCCGAAGTGATGTACTGACCCATGTTGTTGGGCAACCTCTGTTGCAAACTACCGATTTGGAACCTGTCGTGGTGCCCAAAGGCATTTTGAATGGCGTACAGAGCACTGTGTGGATGTCGAGCCATTTGCACCACGGTGTGTCCATTCACGGCTAGAAAATTAAATGCGGGTGGCAGTACCATCGGTGGTCGTTTGTTCTTTATTAATAGGTAGGTAGACACATCACATGTTAATGGCGACGGGCGTAGATGCGAGAGCGATGTGATTTTGAATGGCCGCCATGTTCCGTGGTCGGGAACTGTTGCTGGGGCAGGTCGGGATGTATCCGAGTGGGTACCACAGACATTCGTGCAACACGTGCCGACCACCATCATTTTCGGTGGATCGGTTGCACGTTGGGCACGCCAGGTAGTATCGACCGAAGTACCGTTTCCGTCGCGCGGATCCGAATGGACCAAACAGCAACAACGAGAAGTTCGCACATTTGCGACACGCGGGAACCGTGGCTGCCACGTCTACCTCCTGCATGCGTCCGGACCCGATGTCGCTGGTGACTACCTCGACACTGCCCGTCTGGGTCCCGATGCTGCGCGTGCCGTAACAGGGTGTGACCCCCTTCACTGCCACTCCGCGCCGGAACTGTGAAATGATTGCCCCGGGCGGGAACCGGAGGCAGACGGGCGTGTAGTTGGTGGGCACGGCGGTCACGCTGTTGAAGCCCAGAGCCATCGCATCGGCAAAGACGTCGATGGCATGGTTGGAGAGTGCTCGGTGTTGCCACATGGAATAGAACCGTTCGTTGGTGGTCGAGGAGTGACGCATCAGCCGAGCGAACCCATGCATTTTCTGTTGGTCGAACCCGACCCGTATGGCGAATGTCGCCATCGCAATCGACCGGCTGCCGTGGATGAATCGGCCCGTTGGGTCCACCTCTTGGACGGGAATGCCGAGGACCGTGTCCAGGTACGATTTCAGGTCCCGCGAGGGTCGGGACCATCGGTTGCCCCTCTGCGACCGAAACACGAACCCATCCTCGGCGGTCTTGCCGCGACAATAGGTGAGGTACACGTACATGTACGCCGAAAGCAGCGGACCCATCGGCAGCAGCAACGGCTGGTGACTTCCGGCTGTTTTGTCCTGGTTGATCAGCCGGCAGTACTGACCATCACGCACCGTCAGTTTGGCAACGTACGTGGTGCTGGTGGTTTCCGGCATCTCCAGGTCTCGAGAGCACTGTATTCGGCAGGGGATGTTGGTGAACCGGAGCGCGAGTTCCAACCAGTTCCGGAGCCGTTCGCAGAATTCGGGAGACGGTTTGAATGTGCCGGGCATGCTCGCGATTATCGTGGTGTCGATGTATTCGACTTGTTCGCGCAACAACGCATCGACGACGGTGTCCCGGATGAAGGCCAATGCGAAGGGATCCTCCAGTTTGAGCATGTTCAGCGTGGTTGTCGAGCGGGCCGTCTTCGACTGCGTGTCCACAACGAGCTCCTCAACATACTCCAGGACCGCGGGCTTCACGGGAACGCCGCAATCGACGTAGAAGAGAACGAGGATGCGCAGATACCGCACATGGTTGTTCACCGTCTGGAGCTCATGCTGCGCAATGTCCGTATCTAGCCACGAATCCAACGCATCCATTTGTATCGTTTCGTCGCCCGTCGTCAGCACCGTTTCGAGCGTCTCCTCGTCATCGTTGAATCGAACACGGTCGCGGAATCCCCGGACCCGTTCGATCGTGGAAATGGCCAGCCGTTCCGGAGCGGGTACCTTGTGATTGTATCGGTCAGTGACCCACTCTGTCAGCGTGCCATCGAAGGTTCCCGCCGGCTCGTTGCGATCATCCTCTGCTTCCCACTCCCGGGGACGCTTGAGTGAGGAGGTGGCGTCGTGTTTTTTCTTCGTGTGGAGAGCAAGGGCCTTGCGAGAACCGAACCGCAGCGGACACTCCGGACATGCGTATGGAGTTTTCTCCAACGGATGAACCGTCCTCAGATGCTCTTCGACCTGCTTGACTTTCGGAAAAAAGTCATTGCATACGGGACACGAAGTCGCCATTGGTTATTATGATTGAACAATCAAAAAAAAAACGGACATAAATCCCTTTTGGAAATTTCCATGTGTAGTTATAACAACAACATCACGCATGTCGAAGATTTATCTCTCGTAGTATATGTGCAAGAATAAATAGATCATGGTACAAGTACATCCCGACGCTGTTCAGAAAAAGAGTATTTGGAAGGATGAAGGTGAAAACGATATCTGGGTCATTCCCAAGGAACCCATCGGTCGAACCATCATTCCTCCGCTCTTCTCTACTGACGTGGGAAAGGGGGAGAACGACCCGAAATTCAGTGTCACTGCAACGGGAACAACATCCTTGAAGAATGAGTGGTACCTCCCGTTCAACGGCGGTTTGAATGGTGCGTTGGTGTTCGACGCCAGTGACGACTTTGATGGTAGTAGTGCTGTGGGGCATTCCCCATCGGTTACAGTCGAATGCAGTGATCCTTCGGGAATGGTGTTCCCGTCGCGTATGAAGATATGGTCAACTAAACGGCATGCCCCATCATCGGTGAAGATCTACTGTAAAACTAAATTACCAGATGGTACCGAAACAGGATGGTCAGAAATACGTGAAGATGGAACAGAAAATAATTTTTTGGATGCGTTGGAAGACGACCCTAGTAACGATGCTGTCCAGGTGTTCACTATGAAGTTTACGCACATAACTTCCGAAATCATCGATGATGATACTGATACTAAAAAGGTCACAAAGTTCAAAATTGAATTCACGGAGTATGATTCATCGTTCTATTCGGGTGCGGACGGACGACCTGCTACAATGAACATCCACAAAATCACATTCTTCCGAGATATGAAACTCTACGCTGATGCCCCGGCCGTGGACGACACAAATTCATATTCAGGAGACACCACCGAATATCAATATCCACCGACCAGAAGTTATTCTGACGTAGACATCTGCGTATGTCCAACTATGGAGTTCACGTCGAGCAACGAGGAAGACGAGACCATGACCAAGATGACTGAGACGCTGGGTCGGTTGCTGGAGAATACGTCGTGTGATGACGTACTCAGAAATACATTTGGAAGCGACCTCTGGGGTAAAATGGACACGTCTGCAGGTGGTTCGACGGAGGCGATGGTGGAAGCTCATATCAACAACAAGACCAAGCTAGGATGGACGGATTCAACCAACAACCTCAGCACTGGAGGCAAGACGAGATTTGCAGCGGATGTGTATGCGGAGATGAAGGGCGAGGCCCAGGCACTCATGAACAATGACACTCTTAAGCAGAGCCGTGGATGTGACGCCATGACGGCTATGGCAGCTTTGATGACGAATGCCCAAAAAGAGGCATCTTGTCTCATAAATAAGATTCAATCTGCTACAACAACTGAAAATGAAAACACTATCAAGATTGTACTGAATGCCGGGAACATCACTGGTTCTACTATCACCCAGAAAGCATCAATCCATGCGAAAATGGCTGTCAACTTTGCATCCGATACTGACATCGGCTCAACTCTCAACACGATCATGTCTAGTATGCTCAACTCGATGACCGAGATAGAGAATGGACTGTCCGCAGAGGGTCTCTTTGCACCGGCCGTGAGCGCCACGGCTTCCGGTACCATCTCCCAGCGGAATATGAATGAGGCTGCTCGTAAGGTCTCGAATGATGTCATTACGGAACAGTTAGCATCGTTGAAAAACAAGGTGGATCTCGTAATTAACGCCAAAGACATCACGGACAGTACTGTGACACAGGAGACTGTTATCGATTCTGAACTTCTCGCGGGTATGATGGTACGTACCGTCGTCGAAAACCAACTTGAGGGTAAGTTCTTTGCCGAAACGTTGGCGGATTGGAAGAGCGAAAACACTGCCGATTCAGAGGGTGTCTCGTTCGACTGGATGGGGCTGCTGCTTGCCCCCGTGTTGGCCGTGGTGGCGGGCGGACTCTTCTTGTTCTTGGGCGGGCCTGCGTTCTTGATGCGCACGCTGACAACAACCCGGTCTAGAGTTGCCGTCATTGGTACGGTCATTGCAGCTGCCCTCATCGGACACATTCTATGTTTGATTTATGATAGTGTCGGGGGTGCGATTGCATGCGGCATTGTTCTCGTGCTGGGACTGTTCATGGCATACAAGTACTGGAAAGCATCCCGCAGTGGTGAAACACAACAATAATTGATTGAAATAAACAGTTTATTATTTGTTTACGCACATAGTCTCCATCTTAAATGGGCATGATGTCTCCATCATCGTCGTTCGATGAGCAGGACAGGTATCGGAGTTTCCGGGTCACGCCGTAGGACTTGGTTCCCTGGATGTAGACGTATCTGAATTCCAAGATGGCC